>LNFM01000244.1_pt1 | contig 140251 bp, 135 predicted proteins | sample 596031 | NCBI WGS metagenome assembly LNFM01 (sample SAMN04254537, study PRJNA301005) | activated carbon metagenome | isolation source: dual media filters at the Ann Arbor, Michigan drinking water treatment plant | place: USA: Ann Arbor
TGTGTTGAGATTTAATCTCTACCACAAGGCAGATGTACCATCTGCCCTGACTATCTTCTACAAAAGAGCCAGATTTAACTTCATTTTTATATTTTGTGATATCATAGCTATCCCAGATAGAGAACCATTGGCCGCCATACCGAATTTGACCGTTTTCAATTTTAATGCCTGAAGATTTAAATGGAATCCAACCCAAAGAGTATTTACTGGATTCTTTATTTGAAACCCTCCAATTGAGTTTGCTCTTTCTGAACTGTCTGCGGCGCAATACATATTCTTCTGTGATAGCTTGCACAGTCTGACTGTGCAAATGAATCTTGTCTTCACCAAAATCGCTATCAGTACAACCTTTGGTGTAAGCTGCAATATCAAATGCAGAGAGGAATTGCCCCTTCCTGCGTATATGCTCATAGCTCAAATTATTCACATAATTGAAAATGAAGTTAACTTCTCTAGATAATTTCAACAATGTTTTAATATGGTTGTCTTTAATCCTTTGTCTGAGGGTTAAATAACTTTTAGCAGGTTGAACTGATGTTTTATGCATACGAGGAATATACAAAAATTTAAACAATTTAGCAAGATAAATTCTTAATTATCTCGCTTATATCCCAGACCTGAAGGACTGGGTTTTACGCTCGGCTTGATAAATATTTTCTAAAGAACTCAAGAAAATTTATCAATCTTTTTAAATTTGCTCAAGATATTAAAAGTCCTATTTTTCTGATTAACTATGCCAAACCTGGAACAAAACATGAAGATAAAGTACTTTGGATGAAGCTATTGGATGTTGACCCTAACAATAGACAGAGAAATTATGTTACTACAAAAGACATTAAGCTCAATAAAGAACAAAGTGTATTTTTTCTTCATAGAAAATTTCTAAATACAGATAAACCAAAAAATAAAATTTAACTATCTTCTCAATAATTTGTAATCAAAACTTCTCTTGTAACTGAACTGGAGTTTTTTCCATGATAAGATGAGTTTTTATATGAAAAATTCAAATCATGGATGTTATAATTATTTTTCTTTACCCAACTCTCTAATATTTCATTTTTTTTATTTTTATGCTCTATGACATTTGATAATGCAAACTTTGTATTATTTTGATCAAGACTTCTTAAAAAACTCAACAATTGTAATTCATTGTTCTCTGTCCAACCATTGGATTCATTATAACTTGCAGTTGTGATTAAATAGGGAGGATCTGCATAGATAAAATCATTCTTAGAATTAATTTCTAAATCTTTATGATAATCAGAAGAAGAAAACAATATGTTCAGACTATTGACTCTGTCATGAAATCCTTTGAGGTTTTTTTCCATAACACTATTAAAATCTCTTTTCCCAATAGGTATATTAAAATGACCTTTTTTGTTAAATCTAATTTGATTATTGAAACCAAAAACTACTAAAACATAAAACAATAAATTTCTATCAAATATTAAGTTCTGATTATAGTTATAATCAACCTTTATTTTTTCATATGCAACCCTATTGAATGAAGCCAATCCATTAGGGCTATTACAGCCATAAAACTCATAACTATTGTTTCTGGTATTGCTCAATCCATAATGATCTATAACTCTCTCAATTTCAGACAGAAGCTCATTATATTGAATTGATTGGAAGTAAAGATACAAGTCAATAATTTTTGTATTTATATCAGAGGCTGTTATTTTTTTTGCCTGCACATTGATAGCAACATTTGCTCCACCGCAAAATAAATCATAAAAACAATCTATGTTAGCAGGAAACAGCGGTAACAATTGTGGTAAGAGTTTAAATTTACCACCTGTATAATTTAAAGGAGATTTTATCAAATTTTTATTTTGCATAAAAATATCCTTTCTTTATGATTTTGAATATCTGTTTTTCCAGCAGTAAATGCAGAAAAATCTTTTTCAAATACTTCTACATTACCTCTTTTTTCTAGAGAATTAACAATATCTTCGTCACTTAACTTAGCCTGAGAGCGACCAGCACCCTTAGTTCCCATATTGTTGTAGGAAACCAAAATATATTTACCATTTATATTTTGAATCAAATCATCAAAAAATACACTGGCTTTTATTTTACAATATTCACTCTTTGTATCTTTTCTATTGCTCATTTTTTTAGCTACACCAAACACATCTGGTTTATTCCAATTAGCAATATTTTCCAGTAAATGATAAGCGTCAGAATATTGTCTAGAATTATAGGGGGGATCTATATAAAAAATATCAGCCTTAATCTCTTTTACCAGAATGTTAGCGTCTTTATTATAAACTTGATTATGGTTATTTAAATTATTTTTTATGTTAGGCATTAATAAATGAATTTTTTCATAGTCATCAAGTTTCTTTCTATATGCTTCATAGTGACCAAAAGTATTTGCCACCTTATCAGCAGCATATATTAAACTTATAATTAAAATAGCTTTTTCTCTGAATAACAAATCATCTTTATATTGTTCAATTTTTTCTCTAATTTCACCAATTAAGAACGCATTTTCTAAACTAAAATATGTATTACCAAAGTTTTTTGAAAAATAGTTTTCTTTATTTTCAATAAAATTGATGGCATTTAATTCACTTATAATTTTCAAAACTTTTGACTCATCATAAGGTAAGTTAGAAAGCCATGAAACATAACTAAAATAGTTAGATTTTAATAAATCATTTACAATAATTTTATTGTTTTCTCTATTAAAATGTTGTGCAACTGTTCCTGTTCCAGCAAATAAATCAACAAAAGATGATTTTTCTTCACAATTTTCGTTTACAATAGATTCAATGAAGTCTAAAAGCTTCGTTTTAGTCCCAAGATATCTTCGGTTATATATTTCAATATGGGTTTTCATTATTTATGGGATTTTAACATCAATCAATATTATATGCAAGTGAAAGAAAAAAAACCAATAATACAAAATTACTGGTTTTTTAAATTAGTAAAAATTCAATTAAAGTGTTTCTTCAGTAAATGACAAATCCATAACAATGGTTATTTGCTCATTGACAGATATCTCTTTGATATAATTAACAGTGACAGAAAAACCACCATTGATTTTTTCAACTGCAATGTCATCTGAGGACAAATCAATTGTATTTGTAGATAACTTTGTAATAATGGTGTCTCTTACCTTTTTCTGGGTTGCATTATCATCATTTTTTAAATCAATCAATGCTGATTTTGTAGCACCTTTGATGGTTTGTTGTGTCATATAACCTAAACCTATTTGACTTCCGTATACAGCCACCAAAGCTAAAAACAGTATACCTATTACCATACCCATTAGGCTAAAGCCTTTTTGCTTGTTTAAATTTTTCATATATATTCCTTAATCTATGTTTGTTGTACCTAAAACTTCTGCCAAAGAAGTAATTCCTAATTTTACTTTCTTTAGTCCTGCCTCTCTTAAACTCAATACACCGTTATTTTTTGCTTCAACAGCAATTTCAATATCTGTACCTTCTCTGAGAATAATCTTTCTAATTTCCTCAGTCACCGGCATAACTTGATATATACCAACTCTGCCTTTATAACCCTTACCATTACATTCATTGCAGCCTACTGGTTTATAGGTTTTCCACTTGGTGCCATATCCATCCAAATCTTCAACATCCAAACCTGCTTCCAATAAGACTTCTGGAGGTAGCACTTCAGGCATCTTACATGAACATAATTTTCTTGCAAGTCTTTGTGCTGTAATTAAAATAACTGATGAGGCTATGTTAAAAGGTTTTACACCCATATTCAAGAGTCTGGTGATGGTTTTTGGTGCATCATTGGTGTGCAGTGTAGATAAAACCATGTGACCTGTTTGAGCCGCCTTAATAGCAATATCAGCAGTTTCCAAGTCTCGTATCTCACCAACCAAGATAACATCTGGGTCTTGACGCAAGAAAGACTTCAAAGTAGCAGCAAATGTTAAACCCGCTTTTTCATTCATGTTAACCTGATTAACACCAGGCAAGTTAATTTCAGCAGGGTCTTCAGCAGTAGATATGTTAACATCTTCTTTATTTAAAATCATTAAACAAGAGTATAGCGAAACAGTTTTTCCAGAACCAGTAGGACCAGTAACAAGCACCATACCATAAGGACGTTGGACTGCTTTCATCAGTTTTTCTTTCTGATCTGGGTCGTAGCCCAATTTATCAATATCCAACATAGCAGGAGAAGAATCCAAAATACGCATAACTATCTTCTCACCCCACAAAGTAGGCAATGTAGATACACGGAAATCAATAGATCTTTCAGCAGATATTTTAAGTTTAAACCTTCCGTCTTGTGGAATTCTTTTCTCAGAAATATCTAAACTTGATATAACCTTAATTCTAGACGCTATTTTCTCTCTTAAAGCAGGTGTTATATTTTTATGTTCATACAATCCACCATCAAGTCTATATCTTATTCTGTACATTTTCTCGTATGGCTCAAAGTGAATATCAGAAACTTTTAATTTAATAGCCTCTAATAAAACAGATTGAATGAACTTAACAACTGGAGCGTCTTCAACATCAACATCAGGAGCCTTTTCCTCAACATCCCCTGACTCTGTCTCCAAGTCTCCCATGTCTGGATCTATGTCTTTTGCAAAATTAGCACCCTTGGATTGTAAATACTTATTAATAGTAGCATTTAACTTATCTTCTTCTGCTATATATAAAGACACATTTGATATGGCTAACTGAAACTTTATATCATTTAATTGATGAGATGTAGGGTCAGAAATGACAACAGATAGACCATTGGCTGTCTTCTTTATAGGCAAAAATTTGAATTTCTCAATAATTTTCAAGTCTACATCAGGGACATAAGTCAAATCAAATGCTTCTACATCTATGTAGGGTATTTGAAATTTTTGACCTAAGAAAACAGATACAGCACTAGCGTCTAACTTCTTGTTTTTTATACAAGTATTGAGAAAACTCTCATTTTTGTCTTTGGCAATCTTGATGAACTGCTCAATCTCTTGCTCAGCAGTTAAAAATCCACCCGTAAATAATAATTTACCTAAAGCTATTGATTCCATAATTCTCTCTTGAATTAAAAAAGCATAAAATAAATCAGCCAATAGTCAAGAAGTTATATATTAATTTCTATTTTGACAATACTCAACGGATTTTTTTTCAGACCAAGAATAAAAAATGCCCCATTTCTGGGGCATTCTATCAAACTGATGAGTTCCAGTCTTGCTCTGGCCCCTCATAAAAACTCTTGAGTTTACTGGTTTGCATTGAACTTCTGAGTTTTTGAATGGCTTTTGCTTCAATTTGACGAATACGCTCCCTGGTCACATCAAACTGATTACCAATCTCTTCTAAAGTATGATCAGTACCAAGTCCAAGACCAAATCTCATTCTCAAAACCTTAGCCTCTCTTGGAGTTAAAGTCGCCAGAACATCTTCAAGAACAATTTTGAGTTGATCCCTTTGCATTGCTTCCTCAGGAGTCAATGTATTGGTATCTTCAATAAAGTCAGCAAAAGTGCTCTCACCGTCATCACTGACAGTATTTTCAATAGAGTACGGCTCTTTAGCAACCTTCATCAACCAAGCCACCCTGTCTACTGGCAACTGCAACTGCTTTGATAAGAATACCACATCTGGCTCTTTACCATTCTTTTGCAACTCTTCATTGGATATCTTTTTGATTTTATTCAAAATCTCAATCAAGTGAACAGGCAATCTGATGGTTCTTGATTGATCAGCAAGACATCTAGTAATAGCCTGTCTAATCCACCAAGTTGCATATGTTGAGAACTTGAATCCTCTTCTATAGTCAAACTTATCTACCGCTTTCATCAATCCAATATTTCCCTCTTGGATTAAGTCCAACAGTTGCATACCTCTATTTAAATACTTCTTTGCAATGGATACCACCAAACGTAGGTTTGCTTCAACCATATCTTCCTTAGCTTCCTTCATCTTCCTTGATCCGATGGAAACCTGCCTATAAATGTTTCTAAAATATTTCAACTGAATGCCTTTTAAAGACTCTTCAATCTCAATGATCTTCTTCTGGTACATAATGACTTGATCTTTGTACTTATCCAATTCTTGTGTGAATGGGAAGTCTTGTTTCAACTCATTCTTCATCCAATTCAAATTGGTTTCATTGCCAGAGAATACCTGAACAAATCTTGCTTTTGGCATACCAGATTTTTCAACACACAATGTGAAAATATTTTTCTCAAGTCTCTTAAGCTCTTTCATTCTTGTCTCAAACTGCTGACAAAACTCATCAATTCTTGCAGGAGTAAATCTAATTTCAGTCAATAAGCCAGAAATTTCAATAATCTTATTCTTGAACTCTGGTGAATCAACACCCTTTTTAACAAGCAAAGTTCTCAACTGCTTATACAATACCCCTACACTCTTCAAATGTAGAAGAACAGCGTCTTTGATTTTCTCCAAGTCTTGCTGGTGTTTAATCAAGTCAGTGACTCTGCCATCATCTTCAACCTCAACCTCTGCACCTTTGAGAAGTGATAGCTCAGGGTCTGCCTCATCATCTTCATCATTGATCAGACCAGAAGCGTCATTATTTTGCATGATTTTAGAAGATTTTTTCTCAATTTCATCTTCTTCATCAGCTTCACTGTCAGACTCTTCAACATTTGCTTTTGCATTTTTGTCAGCTTTTACAGCTTTTGGCTTAGGCTTGACCACCATTGCTTCTTTAACAGGCTTTTTCTTCTTGGCACTTTTTTTGCCTGAAGTCTCTTCCTCTTCTACAGACTCCACTTCCTTGTTTTCTGCAAAACCATCTACCAAGTCTTCAATCTTGATTTCACCGATTTCAACTTTATCAGCCAACTCAAGGATGGTTTCTATTGACATAGGGCATGCACTCACACCCCTCATCATCATTTGATGTCCCTCTTCAATTTTCTTTGCAATCAATATCTCTTCATCTCTTGTGATAAGATTAACAGCACCCATTTCCTTCAAGTACTGCTTTGTGGTATCAATAACTACATCATCCACACTCAATACAGCTTCAGACTCTGAAGTATTATTATCATCTGTCTCAACTGTGGACTCATCTTTCAGGAGATCAATCGGCTCTTCTTCAAATACCTTAATATTCAAACTGGCACATGCATTTGTGATTATTTGAAAATTATCGTCATCAGTTTTAATTTGAAATTCTTCTGAGATATTTTCATATGTTACGAAACCACCATTATCTTTTGATAAGAGCAAAAGGGTTGTAAGTTTTGACTTGACTTCTGGGTCCAATATATTAATTGTTGTTTCTGTAGCATTCTTTTTACTTTTCATATTTAAAAAATCTCCTGAATAAGTTGCGTATTATAGGTTTAATAAAAATTTGTGTCAACACATTTATTTATGTTACAATCACATCCATGAATTATTTCCAAGAACTTCAAAAATCTCTTATCAACGATGATTACGACAAGTTTACATTAAAACTTTTCAATCATATCAGTTTAATCAACGAAGTAAATGAACATGGTGAAAACCTATTGCATTTCGCTTCTTTTTATGGTTTAATAGATAAATATTATGCATTAATTAATTTGGATTGCAAACTAATTCCAAATTTAAAACGAAATACAACTCTTCATTATGCAAGTACTTCTGGGAAAGACCCCTTTATAATTTTAGAGTTGATAAAAGCAGGAATACTACCAACTGATACAAATATAAGAGAAGAAACAGCAATACATTACTCCAATGAGGAAAAAATCACACACTACATGCGTATGTGGTGCTATAGAAATAGGATAGATATTAAAGACTTGATAGACATTGATGGCAATACAGTACTTCACTCTGCATTCAAATATGGCAATGAGGACATTGTTAATTATTGGCTAAAACAAGATTTAAAATTAGAACATATAAAAAATAAAAATGGTCAATTATTCTACGAAGTAAAAAGCGAGAAAATCTGTTTAATATAAGGGAAAAACATACATGATTGAAAACAAACAATTTAATAAACTCTACAGCATTCTTAAAGAGAAATCACCAAATACCATCAAAAAATTAGAAGAATCAAGAAATAAATTACAAATTCAAGATTCATTAAATGAAATTAAAATTTTTGATAAAAGCATATTGTATTGGTCAGGAATTCTCAATAACGAAGACTTAATGAAAGATATGCTGAAAAACAATTCTTCAGTTTCACCACAAGAAATATCCCAGTTAATTAGTTTACTTTGTCACAATAAAAATCCCAATTTAATATCTCTTCTAATAGACTATTCCAATCAAATGAATTCAGACCAAAAAAATGAAATAATAACTGAAATCATCATCAATACATCAAGAGACTGCTACAGACAGGAAAATATTCACCTCATATCCAAGTTCATAGAAGAGAACTCAAACGAAGAACAAAAGAATGAATTTATTAAAAGTGCAGTAGAAAAGTTCAATAAGCCACTATTATCTGAACTCATAGAAATCAATACATGGAAAAAAATTATAAAAAATGAACTGAAAACATCAGTCAATCCCTTTATTGAAAAAATACACAAGCATTACATAGAAAAACTCCAATCAAATCAAGATATTAAAGAGTATTTGCAAGATAGAGAATTAAGTAAATATCACAATATTGAAAACATAACATTTACCTCTTCAACCCCAAATACACAAAAAAGCGACAACACAATTAAAAAAATCAGCATAAAAACTCCTGATGAAGACAAAGAAATCAATACCGAAGAAGTTATTGATGTTGAAGGGTCAATGATTAAAGTACCTAAAATTGTAAAGAAAAGAAAAAAACAGGTTAGTATCTAAATTAAAAATAAGACTCATTGATTATTGTCATTTTTTTATTTAAGATAATTACTCCATTAAGGTGAAGCAAAATGAACAATTTAGATGAAATCTTTATCAAATCTTATCTCAGTGAATACAACGAAAAAGAAAAAAATAAAATCTTGCATAATCAAGAAGATTTAAAAATTGCAAGACAAAAACAAGAAAAACTCAGAGGAATGCAAGAGTTTCTTAAGAAATTTGTTGATCTTGAGATCATTGTTCATCACTATGACCAGTATACAAAAAACAGTTTGAAACTTGAGGAAAGAGAACCTCAAAAATTTACATTCTATATTGTTGATAGCTCATCTAAAAGATGGCGTCCTGGTGTATCCATCATATTCGATCACCCAGCACAAGTTGAAATAGCAATACCCAATAATGAGGATGAAGATGGAGTCATTGTAATCAGAGTAGCCTCAGATCACCCTTACAGCCACCTTGTTGAGCAGAAGTTCACTAATTTTGAATCTGCTTATGAAGCAATTGGTAAATTCCTAGGAAAATCCACTGTAAAAATTGGGAAAGATCCAAAGAAATATTTCAAAGAGCAGGGGAGCTTAGGTGCAGTTAAAAAACCCGTACAATCTTATGACTTTACACAAGACATACCAGATAGCCCACCAGATGAAGAGGATCAATCTCAAACAAGAAGAAAACCGACATCTGTCAGCAACACTTCTATCAAGAAAATAGGTGAGTTGTTTAATCTTAACAAAGATAAAAATAAAGACGAATAATTTGAAACTATATTTGCATTTGATTAAAAATGAGATAAAATATATATAGTGACAATATAAAAGGTTATAAAATGGCTAAGAAAACTCTAAATGTGATGATTTGCGGAAGCGAAAAATTTGATGATGAAAGATTCGTCTTTGGAACACTTGAGTCTCTTTGGATGCACACCAATAAAAACCTCAATTCAGTGTTCACCACCAAATTCTCTGGTGCATGCCAATTTGCTGTATCATGGATTGAGCAAAAAAACCTTGAATTGCAAGATAGTGATAAAATATCAATCAAAAATTATTCTTTTGATAAGCATTTGGATAAAAGAAACAACAGCTTCTTTGAAAACATAGATTTGCCAGACTTTATTTTGGAAAATGACGAATACTTCATCAAAGGTAAAGAAATGTGCCAATCAGAAAATATTGGTTTGCTTTTGGCTTTTCCTAATGCAGATGGTAAGCTTGGTGCAGCAACAAAGAACATGATTCGTTTTGCTGAAAGAGCAGGAGTTAAAATTCTTGATTGCTCCAATCTTTTGGAAAAAATTCAAGAACAAAGAGCAAAGAATACACAAGTTGATAAAAACGATGTAGAAAACAAAGGTGAAGAAACTGGTTTTGTCAATCAACACTCAACTAGAAAAATCAAATAAAAAATATAAATAAGGCTTCAATTTGAAGCCTTATTTACTTGTGCAATCATATTTTACTGTTTCACTTTGTTTTTCTTCTCAGTATTGTTTTGAACAACATTGACCCTCCACTCTTGCTCAAGAGAGTTTTCAATTTTTGGCATGATTTTCAATATCTTGTTGTAGAGTTCTTTGTATTTATCAGACTGCTTTATAGTATCCTCATAAGCAATTCTTTCAGTTAAAGATAAGTTGTTATCTTTGTAGTAAACGCTGCACAATATATATAAAGCCTGCAATTCTGAGCGTTTTTCAAGACTAGGTGTATAGTTTATCCAACCTTTGTAAAAATCACTTAAACTGACATCAAAAACCAGTGTAGACCAAGACATAAACTTGAGCTTCTCTATCTTTCCATTCATTGGAATAGCATCATCTTGCATTAACTCAAATCCATAACCATTCTTGATACTTGGGTAAAAATCTTCTTCATGAGGTAGATTTGAAACAATTAAGAAGTTATCTCCATTCTCTTCTGCTATCCAGTACAAATTTATAGACTTGAAGATAACATCAAATCCTTTCATGTTGTTTTCAGCATTCGCCAAAGAATCTATTAAATTGTCGTGCATACCCTTCTTTTGTTGAAAAATCATCCTGTTATCAAAGAATACGACGAGCTTCTCCGCAAAGTATTGTTTTACTTTTATATTCATTTTTGAATAGACAAATTGCTTCCATGTATTTATCAAATTCATGGTCTCAAATTTATCTTCATTTTTTAAGTAAAATATTTTCCACATTGCATTAAATTCCAATATAACAAATTAAAATTTTTATGCCATTAAGTCAAGCAAGATTTATGGTTTTAATTTTGTGGTATTTTTTCTTTTAAAAGATAGATAGCCTTCAAGCAATCCATCAATATTCTTTTTACCAACTGGATTGGCTGAATGAATGTAATATTCAAAATCTTTAGGCAAAAAAGATCCACCAGAGTCCAAATCTTTTTCAACAAGCTCTTTTGCTAAATCAAAACCAGTTGGAACAGAGTCACCCAAGTCATGATCAAAGGAAATGTATTGAGGGCAACCCAATTTTTCTATATTATCTAAGGCTTCCTTGACACTTCTGACAATAACAAACTCATCTTCTTTGACAGGAAATCTCTCATCATCAATGAACATTTTCCACATAATATACTCCGTTAAAACTTAATGATAACATAAAAAATAAGGATCTCAAAAGAGACCCTTATTGTATTTATTGCTTACTCTGGAGAATCTGTAGTATTTGCTCAGCTTGAATAGCACCTCTCCATACCAATCCATTATCAAAAACGATGGTAGGTGTAGAGTTAAATCCAACTGAAGTAGATAAGGCTTTTGTCTCAGCTACAGGATTTTTACAAGTTCCTGGGTTGTTTGGTAATTGACCACCCAACATGAAATCTGTCCATGCTTTTTGCTTGTTTGGAGCACACCAAATCTTGGCTGCTTTCAATGGAGCCTGCTCATGTCCAGGAATATTCAATGGATTCATAAAATAATGAACAGTCAAATCTGATTTTGTCAATTTTGTGTGGATTTCCAAATCAGTTGCCTTGCAGAATGGGCAGTCAGGATCTGTGAAAATTGCAATCTGTCTTGTACCTTTACCAAACTTGTAAGTAATAGCCTTATCAAAAGGAAGTTCACGATAAAATCTCTTTACGTTTTCACTTTCCCTTTCTTTGGTAATATTTTTCATATCTTTTGTAGAAATGATTTCACCAGCAATAAGAAAGAAATCCACATTTTCATTGGTATAGCTTAAAAGAGGACTGGTATTTGTCCTGACTTCATATAAGTTGACACCTGGCAAAAATGTAGCGTCTTTAACATTCAAATTGGGATATTCTTTTTTTAACTTATCTGTCATTGGTTTACTTACCTGTGCAAATACAGATGTTGCCATAACGATAGTTAAAATACTTAATGCAAACTTTTTCATATCAATAAAATCTCCTATTATTTGGGACTATCATATAAGATTATATAATAATGTCAAACAGCCATCTTAGCCTTAATACTTGGGTGGTGTTTATAGTTAACAAGCTCAAAGTCATCCATTGTAAATGATTCAATGTCTTTTTTGTCCTTGTTCATCTTCAATGTAGGCAATTCATATAACTCTCTTGATAATTGTTCTTTTACCTGATCAATATGATCAGAATAAATATGAGCGTCACCAAATGTATGAACAAGCTCACCCACCTTCAAGTCACATAAATGAGCCAAAATATGTGTAAATAACGCATAGGACGCTATATTGAAAGGAACACCTAAGAACATATCTGCACTTCTCTGATAAAGCTGGCAAGACAGCTTTCCATCCTGTACATAGAACTGAGAGAAAGTATGGCAAGGAGGCAATGCCATTTCATCCAAATCACCTACATTCCATGCAGTCAATATATGTCTTCTGCTATATGGGTCATGTTTGATAGCAGCGATCAATTTTTTGAGTTGATCGTGATGTCTCCTAACAATCAACATTTTAGTACCTGTGTTGGGATCTATGTAGTATTGCATAACCCTGTTGCTTTGTCTTTCTTTTTGATTAGACCAAACAACTGAGAATGCGTCTACTCTATTGCTTGTGAACATATTTGGGTTGAGTTCATACTCAGTAGGATACTCTAATTTTAATTCCCAACCAGATATTTTTTTGAAATCAGCAATAAATCCTGAAAAGTTTAACCAATTTTCACAAACATGATAATAATGATCTTCAACAACATATTTTCTTGGATCATTGTCATTGTAGCAAAGTGACAATAAATCAAGCCAAACAGGCTTTAAAATATCCACAAGCTTTGTATCAAATGATTCAACATTATCCAAGACACCAACACCATAAATCAATTCGTTATTCAAAACCAATTCTGGTTTTTCATAAATCTTTCTCTTCACTAGTTTGTTGGCTTGCCAGTCTCTCCACTGAACACCATACACTCTGCCTAAATCACCGACAAAACCAGCCTTTGGAGTCCAGTAATCAGCATTGGCATTGCCTGTCCATATAGTAGGTTTTTCAGAGTTCCTATCACCATGCAGTATTTCTTTTAAATCCTGCTCACTGTTTGACCCTTTCATAAACCAAATCAATTCACTGACCAAAGATAACCAAGCAAGCTTTTTACTGGTTACAGCAGGAAAGTACTTCTCCAAATCATATCTGTTTTGATAGCCAAATACTCCATATGTATTGACTTTTGTTCTGTCTTCACGATATTTTCCATTTTTTAAAATAAAGTTAAGTGCATCATGGTATTGTTTCATAAGTAAATATTCCCGAAATTTAAGAAAATATATTACTAATCATACCAAACAAAGTCAACTCAATTTTGGATTTAAAGATTTACTTTTACTTGAAAACTCATCCCTTAACTCTTCAACAATATTTCTTACCAAATTTACTTTAGATAAATCATTCATAGCAGAAAAGTCATCTTTATTGATGTTTTTAACAATTTTATCAACAACAGGGTAAAATTCTTCGTCTACTTTGTCTTTTTTGAATTGTTCAGGGTTCTTATACATCATTGTAATCATATTCCCACCCATTCTTCCAATAAATTTAGTGACTAAATAATAATTACTTTTTATTTTCATAATAGGCTCATCATTTTCATCTTTTCTAATCATAAACCCTTCTGTTTTTAAGGTTTTAAGCATTTCAAGAATATTATCAAATGTATCTACTGTCCACTGTGGTCTTCTAAAGTTTAATTTATTACCTAAAATATCAAGATCCTTTTCAAAATAAATTTTACTATTCAAATCTAATGAACGCGCTCCAATCAACCACAATCCAAAATCGCTTTCTTCGTATTTGATGATATGTGGGTCTTTAGGATGAAGAACCTCAAACATTAAAGTGGTTTTATTTGTTTTGAAATAGTTCAATAAATTTTCATTCATCTCAGGCGTTATCAATTCATAAATGAATTGAACATAAGGTGCGTCCTTACTAATGCTGCCTGTTGTTGATACGAGCAGTTCGTTTCTAAATGGATGTTTTGATATGCAACCAAGAAATCCATTGAGCTTTTCTATGGCTTGAACTTTTGTATCCAGAGGCAAATCTTTACCTGTATCATATTCACCGAAGTTATATAATTTATCAAATGGATGAACAATAATTTCTCCAGAACTGTCTATAGCAAGACCTCTTGCTTTTGATAGTAGCTTTTCTGTTTTCCATAATTTTTTAAAGTGTACAGATTTGCTGTATTTGTAAATTTTAAATCCATCTTTATTTTGAACAAGATTACCGTGCTCATCTTTTCTATTGCCATCAGTTACCAACCCCAAGGACTGGAGCCTGCTCATTTCTTTGAATAGCCACATTTTGTTTCTTATTTTATCATCAAAATTAAAATCCACTTTTTCTTTCATAATAGCCTCTTCAAAGAATTTATACTGACAATCAAATTGATTGTCTTTTATTTTTTTAATCAGTTCGTTTAAATTCAAACAAACCAAATATCCACCAAATGCCTGATCTTTATCCAGAGAATAAACATGATTTTGCTGAGATTTCTCTGGTGTGTGACCATGTATCAATATATGCTTATTAACTCCAGCTATATAGTTGCGCTCATACTCTTTATCTACATCAAGATTGCCCTTGTGTCTTATGTTTCCATACATGGCATAAGCCTTAGGGAAAGACATTTCATTAAAATAAGAGTTATTGGCATGACAAAATCCAATTTTAAATTTTACCTTAGATTTATCTTGAGTTAGCTGACCTTCTTCAGACACCCATGCAACAGCACTAGATGGAGAACCAGTCAAGAACTTAATAAGTTCTTTCTGTTCATTTAAGTCAATCTGTAGAAATTTCAATAAAGTCTCATTAGATGAGATAGATTTAAATACTATTTTCTCTGTTTTCTGATATTCAAACCAAGAAGATATTAATTTATTCTCATGATTACCTAAAATAAGAGAACCTTGTTCTTGTTCAACAGTTTTTTTGATAACTCTGAGTAAATCTATACTTTGCTCACCTCTGTCCAATATATCACCTAAAAACAATAATTTTTTATTGCCATCAGCTTTGAAATATCCATCTTTTAAGCTGAACCCTGCCCTTGATAACAATGGCGTCAATTCATTGAGAAGACCATGAGTATCTCCCACAATATAATAATCTTTAGAATCTAACAAATTGGGAAGTAAAGATAACTCATAACCTTCAGTTAAGACAGTAAAAGGATACTTACTGGTTCTTTCAAACTTTTTGTTTTGAGGCTCTACAACAGAGAAATCAAATCTTTCATATCTTTTTGAAAGTCTTTCTTTTATCAAATCTAAAGGTTGCTCAAAAATAATAACATGTGAAGGCACATTGAGTTTTTCAGCAATATCAATGAAAAACTTTCTGTCTAAGTCAGACAAACATGTTGCGTCTACAAGTGTAGGTAAGTTCTCAATAAGCCTTATCTCTATGAGTTGTTTTATAATGTCAAAAACTTCTCTGGAATGAAGATCCCAACCAACAAGACTACTTCTGACACCATACTCATCCAGTGAATCATAAGCACCCAAAAACGATTTTCTTATTTCATCAGAACTTATAATACCATCAGCGGGGTATCCCAAATCTTTCAACTTATTTGTAAAGGTTGATTTTCCACTGGAAGATAAACCAGATAAAATATAAAGAGTATTTGTTTTAATATTTATTTTATTCATATCAAACTATTATACACATTAACAGTTTGATTTGCCAGATGTGATGATTATCTTTTTTTTCTAACATAATCAGGTACTCTTTCATTCTCTAAAATATGATTGAGTACCTTCTCTTCAAAGTCATCAGTTGAATTTATTTCAATGAAAGGGATATTGTAATTCATTAAAAACACAGGCATTTTCTTATCTATATAGTCTGACTTTTCTTCATTGTGTATTCTTCCCTGATGTGAATAGGGATGAGTTCTTCGGATAAAGAAATTTACATTATCATAAGAGTTGAAAATCTCAAACACCAAATCTTTGAAAAATACAGGATACTTTTCTGGCTCATAGAATGCAGAATGAAGAAGTGGTGCGTCAGTAACAGCAAATTCAACTTCATTTGAATTTTGCAGTATTCTCAATTGTCTCTCTTGTTGAGCAAATATATAGTTTTGGTAAGCCAATAAATTATCATTACCAGACCATATATATTCTTTGACAAATTCAAGAGATATTTCGGCGTCTATCTGTCTTTTCTTCAGACATGCAGTAAGCCACATGGCTGAAGTTGTCTTGCCTGCACCTGGAGATCCAAAGAAATTTATAACCTTCATAGTCTAGCCTTTAAAAATTTATTGTCATTAATGCAACAAAATACAAACATTAAATATTTTTGTCAACATCAATTACCAGTATGAAGAATAGATTTACCTTGAGCAATCATCATATTTTGATTCTGTATTTCAGTTGCTAAAACTTCAATATTGCCTGTTCTCAATCTTGAGGCAATTGATGAAGATGAGCTTTGTGAGAACAATACACTGGGCTTGATTTTTCTCTTACCATCAGAAGTCATCTCCATTTTCTGATGAATAACAAGCCTGAAAACAGCAGCAAACATGGATTTAACATCAGCTTCATTGGCATTCTTATGAGACATAGCCAAACTCAAGAATCTCTTTAACGAAGTAATTAAATCAGATCCGTGCATTGTAGTAATGACTAAGTGACCGTTTGAAGCAATCTTCAATACTTCTGCTGCCATCATATCATCTCTAATCTCACCTAAGAATAAAATAGAGTTTGACACCGCAGGATAACATCTCAAAGAGCTTTTGATAGAATCAAATATTTGCTCACCCTCGACATTTGTTTGAAAGCAAACACCTCTTTTGGACTTATCTACATCGTTCTCATAAAAACCTTGTAATGGAAGTTCTACAGGGTCTTCAATAGTCAAACAAAAAGATCCATATGTTCTTAGTCTATAAGATATGGTCGCAGCCGCTGTTGTAGACTTGCCCTGACCTGTCTCACCTGCAATAATGACCAAACCACCTGAGTTCAATCTGTCAGATACTAGCAACTCCAGAATCTGTTTTGATATACCTAAGTCTTCTATCTTTGGAATAAAGCTGGGCAATCTTCTGAAGATAAATACTTTACCTTCAATAGAAAGAATGGAGTGCCCTCTTAAAATGATTCTTTTTTTATTATGAGAAAACTCTAATGAAAATTCTAACTTATTTCTCTCTTTGGCATTCTGAATCAATATATTGATAAAGTCCATAATTTCTGGATTACTCAAAACCTTTCGTGGACCCGGATAAGTAATACCGTATTGAGGCCCTTCTTCTGGTATATAGAAGTCAGTTATGGTATGAAAATCATCTGGTAATGTTATATGGCTTATATCTATTTGCATGGGTACTTCCTGTTTTTTTAATATTTGAAGTAAAAAAAGCCCCAGTGATGGGGCTTGATTTTTTAAATTGTCAGATTACTTAGCTGATACGAATCTGATATCAACAACTCCTGCTGCATTTGCACATGCTGTAGTTGAAGCAACGATATCAACTTGTGTATTAGCACCATATGGCTTCACAACTGTTGCACCTACTGTTACACCTTCAAACTGTGAACCTGTACCAGTAACTAGCTTTGTACAAGCTGCACCTGGAACATCCTCATACAATATGGTGAAAGAGTCACCAGCAGAAACTTGAGTAGCTGTAGCTATTGTTACAAGACCACCAAAACCGTTTTGAATAACGTTGACATCTGCTGTTCTCATAGGTTGTGGAGTGATAGATGCATTATTTACAACAGAGTTTTGCAATCCTGCTGTTGATGCTGCTGGAGCAAAAAGCCCCTTAACACCAGCACGAAGTGCATCAATGTTTCTTGCTTCAGTGTTTGCTGCACTGTTGATTTGAACTTTTGAGTACACAGAGTATACACCGATACCAGCGATAGCGATGAAGCCAACGACAAGCAAGATTTCAATCAATGTGAAACCATTTTTTTGTTTTCTATTTAAGTTTAAGAATTTCATAATTTTCCCTTTTGTGTTAATGTTTGTTTGTTTTATAATCTAAGCTTTTTCTTGATTATTAAATCAATAATATAAATATATTTGGTCTTGTCAAGAAAAAAAAGATAAAATATTAAAAAAATAAGAGACTGGCATGAAGACAGTCTCTTATTTAAGTTGAATTTAACTTATCTATTTATTTAGGTGTGCTGACAGAGGCAGCGTCTGCAATTGCACTGTTAAGCTCAATAGATGTATAGTAAATTACACCAACAGTAACACCCACTAAAACAATCATCAAGTTTCTAATCAATGCCATTCTAGCAGCAATTTTATCCACACTTTCTTTCAAGTTTTTCTCACCAATACTGTAGATAGCTTCTTCAAATTTACCCAGTTCTGAATAGTCAATAACATCACCTGCTGTCTCATCATCAAGTAAGCCTACATTCAAGTGTTGACCAAAGTTTTTTCCACCTTTTTTCAAGTTCTTTGTCATGTCATCTATATATTTACCAAGCCAAGGAGCAGAAGACTTCTTGATTCTAAGTAAAGCGTCGTTGAGTGGTGTACCTGATTGCATCATGGAAGCCAATGCAATCAAAAATGAACAGCTTTGATAAACTTTATAAACTGACCATGGTGGCACTTTATCAAAAACCTCTCTTACACCACCAGTCCAAAAACTAATAGTCTGAGATATTGCAATAGAAGCAACAACAAGAGTTCCAACTAAAATCATCCAGTTATCTACCAAGAATGATGAGAAAGCATAGAAGTTTTGACCCAATGCTGGCCATCTTTCAATAGGCAGTATACTCAAATATGTTGGAGCCATTTGTACAGAGAACATGGCACAGAAACCCAATACAACCAAAAGAAGGATTACAGGGTATGTTGCACCACCAATGATGGTCGCTTTAATTTCTTTGGCAGATTTTGCAAACTTGATAGCTTCACTCAATCCAGTATCTAGACCTTTACCTTCTTCACCTGATGATATAAGATTCAATTCTCCTTCTGGAATCCATCCTTCAATCGCTTTACTGAATGAAGATCCGTTTTTCATCTTATCTAACCAAATACCAATTATTTTTCCTCTGAAATCTTTTTTCTTGTCATATCTTGCTTTGAACTTTACCAAAGAATCATAAACAGGAAATTGCTCTCTTGTGTATGACATGAGCCTTTCATAGATGGTTATTCTATGTCTTATAGATAGTCTAAACTTTAAGAAGCCATCAATTTTTGCTTTTTGTTTTTTCATAATTCACCTTATATCTTTATAAATTAGCCCACTTATTTTTATCCAATTCTTCTGTAAAATCTTGCTCATCCTTTGCAGTTCTCTTCATCAACATCTCATCTATAGGTCTAAATGATATCTCCAAGTCATCTGGACAGACTAATCCTGCCAAGACCTTTTGAAAACCATGCTCCATGCATGTTTTACCTCTCATGTTCTCAGAAGCTGGATTTCTATCACTTAAACTTCTCCAGTATGACATCAAATCAATAACCAAACCTTTAGCAATAAGCTCCATCATCTGCATATCAATCATGATAACTTCAGCAGCAACAGATCTACCCTTGATTCCAGTATAGTTACAATGTGGGCAACCTGCTTCATTTCTTTTTTTCACTGGATATTTTGTTATATCTGTCACGGTCATTAATCTCTTGTACAAGCCAATGTCTTTAGCTGTTGCATTCTCTCCTTCAATGTACTTATTGAAATCAATAGCACACTCAGGACAAACCACAGGCAATAGTTTTTGATACAACAAACCAGTTAAAAAGTCGGGTGAACCCATCACGTTTCTGCTCAAACCAAAGTCTTCAAATCTATCAATGATACCCAATGCAGATGTGGCGTGAACAGTAGTTAAAACTTGGTGGCCAGACTGAACAGCTTTCTTTGTCAAATCACCAGTTATTTTATCTCTCACCTCACCAATCATGATGATATCTGGATCTCCACGCATACATGCCTTAATAGGCTTTTCAAATGGAGACACCTTTGTAGGATCAAAGTCTTTACCAATAACAACAGGAATCTGTGTTATTTTTGCAATATTGTATTCTGGTGGATCTTCAATACTGTAGATTTTAATTTTATATCCACTGTTAGCATTGATATACATCAAAAGATTTTTCAATGTAGTTGACTTACCAGAACCTGTAACCCCTGCAATAATCAATGAACCTACAGGTCTTGATGATATATTTAAAAGCTCAGATACTTGTTGCTCTGTATAACCCAATTTTTGTAGAGGAACAAAGTCCTCAGATCTACCAATAGGCAAAACCCTCAATATAACATCATATCCATCAGGATACGCTGGAACAGATTGATATCTCAATTTTAATTCTTGATCTTTGATACTGTAGTTAACAGCAGCCTGTTGGCACTCTCTTGGGTCAAAGCTCACAGATTTTGTAGTAGCTAAAACGTTATACATCACACTGCATAAGTTGTTTGCTTCGGTAAATGACAACCTTTGATCTGCCTTATAGGTCATCATTTCGCCATTTTTCCTCATTCTAATATTTCCACCATTGGGTCTTACTTCAATATGAATATCAGATATGTTTTCTGAAAGCGCATCCGCCAATATAACCTGGAATGCCAATATAACAACGCTGTCATCACCAGTTGCTTTTTGTGTTTCAGCATTACCTCTTTTGTCATAAATATTATTCAGTATAGAAGACTCTATAGTGCATTTTTTTGCAATTGTATAACCTTTTTTCTCTGCTGTTTTAATAGCCTGCATAGCATGCAAACTGTTATAAGAATTTTTGAGTGTTATAATCCATACCATCTTTGCTTTGGTATTCAATATCTCCCAAACCATCATCTCTTTTCTGGATTTTTCACCAACATCCAAATCATCGCCTGTAAAAGATACCAACCTGCCTTCAGGTAAATCGTTTTCATTCTTGATATGTATTATTTCGTCTTTGCTATCTGTCTTATCTGAAAACATATTATTTTCTCCATCTACATAAATATTTAATTCCTTAAGATAATAATGTCAATACCGAATTTGTAAAGAGGAAAAAAATAAAGAACAGTAAAAACTGTTCCTTATCTTTAAACTTTGACCGAATTATCTTGGTAAACCAGGAAGTGAAAGCATAGGCTGTGTTCCACTGATAGGAGTAGCCATCAATGAAGCTGAACCTTGGTTGTTATTGGCTTGTGGCATTCCTGATGGACCGCCATTGCCTGAGTCAGTTACGGAAGATGACACAAATATCTTTTGTGAATTTGCTTTGCTTTTGCCTTTTGCTGGCTCACCAACTTCTATGAAATTAGGATTGACCATTAAAACAACTCTTCCATCAGGCATTACATCACCTTTTTTGACTACATAACCGCCTTGTTGACCTGAAGCAATTTTTGCATAAAGATTGTCTTCAAATCCATAAACCATCAAAACTCTTACAGATGATTCTGCCATTGCAGAAGGAAGTGAAGGTGGAGCACTTGGATTGACAACTGTAGGATTGTATACTCCTGGAGTTATACCACCCATAGGACCCACGCCAGGAGCGCCTGCTGCTGGCACACCGTTAGCAATACTTTCTCTCTCAGCTTGTGCTTTTAATGCCTCTTCTTCAAGCTTTTCAATTTCTCTATCCAATTTTCTAAGCTCAAGAATGGCTTTCTTTCTTGAAATTTCTCTGATCAATGGAGTGACTTCTCTCTCAAGAGAATTACCTTGTCCAGTAAAGACAGGAGCCTCTACAGGAGCAGCAGGTACTGCTGGTGGCAGACCAGGAACCTGTGCAAAAGCAACACTTCCTAGAGTCGCACCGATTAAAATTGTTAGCATTTTTTTGTTCATATTTGTCTCCATCATTCTTTCTTTAATTTATTTATTTTAAAAAATCAAGCACTATTCTCTCATTATCTTGCATTAGTTTGTATCAAAGGGTCTGGCACTATTCCACCTGCACTACCGACTGCTCCTATTGGACCATTAGGGTTGGCTTGATTGGTTGCTGGTGGCTCTGATGAAGCACTAAACATCACGCCTTCACCATTCTTTATATAGTAGTCAAAAGTAGCTTCCCACGCAATCTGACCCAAACCACCTACATCAAATTTAACTTTTCTCAGTCCAAGACCAAAGAAATTCACATTATCTGCAAGCTCCTGAACCAAATCAAAACTTGTCCCCTTTACACTAACCTGACCCTTGGATATACCAATTGACATTGTTTGTTGTGGGCTAGGCTGCATTCCTTGTTGTTGTTGCTCTGGAGATACTGGTTTTGGAGGAACAGTATAAGTGACATCAACTGAAGCACCAATCTTATGATCAATGTTTGCAATCTTTAGCAACTGAAGTTGTGACAACATATCAAAACTCCAAGTATTAGCACCCTTTAAATCATTGAGATTTCTAACAACTGACTCTTCTAAATACTCATTATTGATTGGTATTTTAAAAGTCACAACAGCAGAGTTTCCATTAATCAAAGCATGTGGATAATCTTCCAACAGCATTCTATTGGTTGCAAGACTGCTTCTATCAAATTTATAATCACATGCAAACTTATTAACTACCAAAGTCTGATTGTAATAGCACTCAATATTTTTCAAATCCCAACCATGTGTTCCTGTATCCATGTTACCAACAGCACTGTACCATGCTGTTAAAATTTGTGTAGGATTTCCTTTAAGACCATTAGCAACATCTTGTAAAACAACTTGTTTATTTTTTTCTGATTGTTCCTCAAACTGCTTCATGGCAACTTGATATTCTTGTTGTTTTCTCAAATTCTCGGCTTGTTGTTGACGCTGAAAATTCTCAGCCTTTTCTCTTAAACTTCTACCTTCAAAAAAGGTTGAGGCACCATAACCAACAACAATCAATCCTACGATTGCTGCACCAGCATAAATCAAGGAGTTAGGAATACCTCTTAATTTTTCATATTTAATTTTTACTTTGATGTCTTGAGTTAATTCTGCCAACCCTTTTTTCTCAACATCTTTAATTCCATCAAACAAAGCACTGATTTCACCTGAAGTTGAAAACAATTTGAATGTGTCGTAGACCATCAATTCTACAAGTTTTTCTTTGACAGTTGTTATATCAAACAATGCGTCAAACTGTGGTGCTGGAAGACCAGACTTGATAACACCCATCCAGTACTTATCATCTCCTGCTTCTTCCAATACAATCCAGTCAAGTTGTGTATCTTCTGGAGAAGATTTACTTCTGAACTGTTGGTTAGCCATAGCTAAGTAGTAGCTGGCTAATGGAGCTTTTGGTGGAGACTTTTTAATTAAACCAATACCAAAGTTTGTATCAAAATCAACAGACACACCGAAGTTTGATGAAGTCTTCTCTGCGATTTCCTTCATTTCTTCTTTTATGGAGTTTTCACTTGAGAGTAATTCCCAATCTACTCCAATTGCCCATTTTTTACCCTTAATATCTATTATTTGCATATAGCCGCCTATCTCTTATTTTTTAGAGTTTGTTTGTGCAATGTATGGTGTTACTGTAACAACTAAGTATTGATCTTCAACTCCAGCATCTCTTGAACCACCTAACAACAAGTTGTTTGGTGAACCAACTCCAGACCTGTCATTATTTGCTCTCTTTTGCTTAAATCCACTCAAAACTAATGTTTGTCCAGAACGTAAAACTGCTCTATTTGACACAGTTTTGATATCAATAGTTGGTATTTCAATTGAAGAACCAGAGCTTGAGAATGATCTGAATTCAATCAAGTCACTTAAATTCAAAATATACTCAAGTATGACTTGACCATTAGGCTCTATCTTAGGAATCAAGTTCATAGATAGACCTGAATCTATGGAAGCAGGAATTAATTCTGCTGTTGTGCTTGTGTCATTAGATGTAACCTTAACTTCTGATAAGTAACCAAATTTTCTATTAGATGCAATAGGAGCAGGTTGACCATTAAGTGTTGTTACTGAAAACTGGTTTACCAAAGATGTGTTACCAACTGTTGATAATGCACTCATAACAACATTTGTACCAGCAAAAGGACCAGTTAAGACACCAACACTGAAACCATTTGAAGAACCAGCAGTTCCACCTGCTGTAGATGTGAAGCCAAGAGAGTTTCTACTACCTGACCATACTAAATTCCAATCAACTCCTACATTATCGTTTGAATTGGTTTTAACACTATATATATCAACATTCAAGTGAACTTGCTTTGTCATCAAAGCATTCAAATTTGTAATAGTTTTATCAATTCTTGCATGTACAGCAGGAATATCAGTAACAGTAACTGCACCTGAAGACTCTAAAACTGCTAATGAACCAGCAGAAGATAACTGCGCAACCAAGAATGAACGAACTTCATCCCATGTTGTTAATACCGCATTTCTTGCAACACCAGATGAAGATGTACCAGAGTTAGCAGCAGTACCTCCAGCAGCACCTTCTGCTGCTTGACCAGCAGTTGATCCAGATATTCCAACAGAAGAGTTTATATTTGTTGCACCAGCCAATGCGGAAATATTGTATGTTCTTGTCTCAAATCTGAATATTTCTATATTTGCTCCAGTCCATTTCCATGAAACGTTTGCTTTTGAAGCTAATAAATCAAGAGAATCTTTTAAAGTACCAGAGAAAACGAAATCAGATATTAAAAGTGGAACCGCATTACTTGCAGCAGGAGCAGAACCACCTTGTGCTGAAATCAATCTTGCTTGACCTTGTGTTGTATTATAAACATCTTGAGCTAAATTAAATTTTAATCCACTTGCTCTCTGCATTTCTGACAAAACTTCAACTGCATTTACTCTGCCAGGCATTGTCATGCTAACTCTTTTACTGAAAACTTCAGGAAGTACAACTTGTTCTTCACCTCTAGCTAGTGGATTTGGATTTACCCAATTTCTATTTGATTTAGAAAAGTTAGCCATTTTATTAACATCATCTTTTGCAACAGCAGCAGCAGATGATTTGATATTTCCACCATCAAATTTTGTTTGACTAATTTTACCGTCAGCAGCCAATCTTTCATCGGCTTGTTTTGTTGCTGCACAGCCTGTTAATGCTAGTGCTGCGATTGCTAGGGAAATTGGCTTAATTGTATTCATGTTTGTTCCTTTTATTACTAAATTTAAAATTACTGTTTATCTTTTTTACCATATTGTGGATTACCAGCTTGTTCAAATGCCCAATTTTCTACAACAAGTGTTCTATTCTGATAGAACTGGAAGGACAATGGCGTATCAACTCTTGAATCAGGACCGTAATCTTCTGAAAGTTGTTTTATTGGACCCATTTCTGAATCAAACTCACCTTTTAAGATAACATTATCATCAACTGGATAATCTTCACCTAACCAAACAAGTCTGTAGCCAGAAGCTGTAGCCCAGACAGCTACGTTTTCTTTCAATGTCTTGGAGCTATCTTTTCTCCATGTTGGCTCTTGTTTCATTGGCTCAACAGGTGCTACTGGAGCAGCAGCAACTTGCTCTTTTTCCATATTGTGGTTCATATGTTTGTGCTCAGATTTCTGCTCTGAGGCACCTACAGTCATATCTTTTGTATTGGATGATTCCAGTTCAAAAACAGCAACTGGTTTTGTTGTAGCAACTGCTTCTTTGGATTTATCCATTGGAACATGAACAACTCTTGATCTGCTTACAGTTATTGTCTTTTCATCCCAATTAACAACTGTATTTAAAAAGTTATCTTGTGAAATTTTAGTCAATGTATTGACCCAATTATCACCACCAACCCATGAAACTGGCATTTGAACGTCCAGCTTATTATCTTCTGTATCGTTTTTCTTTACAATCCAACCATTAGGAGTTACTTGCTTTAAAACTGTGATAAGAGGTAATTCTTTTGCAAACCCCTTTAATGGAATCTTGTGAACTGCGTCTTGGTCAACTTGCCCTACTTGTACCAGTTTACCTGGGACAACAACTCTTTGCATAGAAGAGTGGTCAGCAGCAGGCTTGGCTCCATGCATGTCTGCATGTGCAGCACCTACAAATAAGAGTAAAGAAGCTGCTAATGACTGAACCAAGATTGTTGTTTTTGTTGTTTTCATGTATTTCCCCTGAATCGTTTAAAATTTAATATTAATAATCTTTAAAAAGAATTTTGCAAACTGTCAAGAACTTTTGGCTTAAAACCTAAATTTATTTTGTCGCCAGTAATGCACACCATTTCTTTTTTTCCCCGCAATCAACGAATGCATTTTTCTCAACGCATTCGGCATTGTATAGCCTATGTACTCAAGTGCATAGAAAAATAGCATCGCTGCTATTGTTATAAATAAAAGTATTTTACTTGGGAAAAGTGCAAGGAGTACCACAAAAATCATCAATCTCCCATCCAAAGGACCGACTTTTACTTGTCTACCACTTTCTCTCCATGTTGTGTTCTGCATCCATACTGGGGCACTCATATTATTCCTTTTTGATAAAATTAATAAATTTAAAAATAAAGTCAATCAAATAAAAATTATCAATTATCAGAATTTACCACTTAATGCATTTTTTAGAATATCTGCTTGTGGTGTACAAAAAATAAACTGACTAAAATTTTTAACTGGTTCAAGTTTACCATTTTTAATAACCCATATATTTGGCCTTTTCATTAATGCAGATTTAATGCCTTTTTGAAACTCAGTTAATCTTTTTTTATCATTCATATGCAACCTCTTATATATTTACACAACATAATCTTTACATTTATATGAAAACATCATCTCTATATGATCTGACCATTTTTTAGTAATTAATCCTTGTTTGAATTTTTCTTTAGCATCTTTTGCAAATGTATGACCACCTAATTGAACTTGTTTTTCTGTTTCAATTTTAAAATGATCTGAGCCTGCATTGATTATTTTTTCAGCTATATCAGGTGTAATTACAAGATATTCTCTTATTGCAATCATACTACCACTAACTGATGGAATCAATATTTGAGAAACAATAAGTCTTAGAGATTTTATAAACTTTAATCCTTCTGTATTTTTTTCATTTTCACTAAATAGCCCTAATACCCTTCTAACAACATCTGATACAAAATTAGCATTTATTGCTGCATAAACCAATTTACCTTCTAGTGAACCACTAACTGCCTCATTTAACATTTCCCTATCTCTTATACCATCAATAAAAATCATATCTGGGTTTTTTAATGCTTCATTCCTTATAGATAAAACTAAGTTTTTGTTTTCAATATCATAAAATATTCCAGTTTGCTTTTCAGAGAATACAAGTCCATCAAAATCAAGTCTATCTTCACCGGGGTCTTCATATGATATTATTTTAATATCTTTTTCTGAATTATTTTCTCTCCAATCCAAAATAGATTGTAATAAAGTTGTTTTACCAGAATTAGTGCTGCCAGATATTAAAATCAAACCATTTTCAGGATCTAAATTATCTAATAAATGTTTTGGTAAATCCAATTCTTGAATTGAAAACTCTCTACCCTTAATATTTTTTGACATTTCTATTACTTCTTTTTCCATATTATTCCATTATTTTTTAAATTGGTTTCCAATCGCTATCTTCATCGTCAGAAGATTTAGGTTTCTCTTTATCCTTAACATCTTCTTTTATGATATCTTTATCTTTATAGGTACTGATCATCTTGATTTCTTTTAACCATCTCTCACTGATTAAACCCTCATCAAACTTTGCTTGAGCATCTTGCAAAAATGTCTGACCATGAAGATTGAGTTGTCTTCTTGTTTCATATGTTAGATTATCAACACCAGCCTCAAGTATCTTGTCAGCAATCTCTTGTGTGAAAACAAGATACTCTCTGATTGCAACCCTTTTACCATCTGTTGAAGGTAACAACATTTGTGAAACTATCATTTTTAAAGAACCAACAATATCAAGTGCTCTTGAGTTTTTTTCAGCAGGATCAAAGACGTTGACCATTCTTCTAATAGTATCTGCTACACCATTTGCATGAAGTGTTCCATAAACCAAGTGTCCAGTCATGGAGGCTGTAACACCCTCACCAATGGTTTCTTTATCTCTTAACTCACCCATCAATATGATATCTGGCTTTCTTCTCAATGCATTTCTAACACCTGTTGCAAAGTCTTTCAAATGCACAGGAATTTCTGTTTGAGCAATAGATGTACTAGGTTTTTCAACATCATCATAAACATACTCAATAGGAGATTCATATGTCAAAATTTTCAAATGTGCTTCTGGGTCTCTCATTCTCCAGTCCAACACAGAAGCAAGCAAAGTGGATTTACCAGAACCTGTTGCACCCACAATAACAATCAATCCTTGTCTTGGACATATATTATCGATAATAGGTTGCGGCAAATTCAATGTTTCAAGCAAAGGTGCTCTATTCTTAATGGTTCTAATAGTTATCTGAAAACCTTTGTGTCCCTCTGTAAATATGGGGGTCATATTCACACGAAAACGCAGTGTCTTGTCTCTAGATACTCTAATACTCCAAGGATTGTCCACATCCTCACCACCGTTGAGTCGTGCCAATGCACCATCACTCTTATATATATAGCTGATGATATCAGCAACCTCAGACTTTGATAGTCTTCTTCTTGTGACTTTTAATTTTTTACCATGTATTTCACAAAAGATTTGTTCTTCATTCTGTATGGTTATATCTGATACATCATTTTCTACGCACCAGATAACGAAAGGCTCCACATCGTTGTTGGTAAACCTGTTAGGTTCATTAGGATATTTTATTTCTGTTGTCATTCAATAACACCTCTTAAGAAAAAGGGGGATTTTATTCCCCCTGTTTTCTTTATTTAAATTTACCATCAGTTTGGTTTGTAACAGGGTATTCCACTCTCCAATCACCCTGATTTGGATTCAAACTTGAATGATCTGTGATTCTGAACACCTGATCATTGATTGCCATTTCTCTACCACCACCAGTAACACCTAAGTTCTGTTTAGCAATGATTGTAGGAGTAATCAAACCTTGAGCAAGAAGAGTCTTGTATTTAATCATACCCATGTAGTCTCTTTCAAGTCTTGCAAAAGAAGCTTCAAAAATTCTGCTGGCTTGTATCTCACCTGAATTCCAGCCATTCTTAATAGCCTCATCCCAAATTTTTTTCTCTGTATCATTCTTAGGCAAGTATGACTCTGGTGGCTTCTCAAATGATGGGAAGTTAAATCTGACATAACTTCTCCAAGTAGGATAGACTGAAACAAATTTTGCAGAAGCTTCTATCTTATAAATTTTATCAGAAATTCTGATTTGGTCATCTGATTGTTGTGCATAGTTAGCCAAACCTTCTGTAAGAACAGGAGCCAAAACACCATTATCAATAGTCATTTTGGAAAAATCAAACAACTGATCTAACTCAGCAGCTTTTTTATCCACTTCTAACTTGTATTCTTGCATTTTTGAATTCAAACCAGCAGAAGCACCAATAGCAGAAGCGATTTCAACAAGTGCTTGTTTCCTCATCTCTGAAACATCATCTTTATTTGCACCAGCAGATGAAGATATCTTGTTTGCCATCAAGTCTTCCATTTTAACAGATTTACCTGTTTGCATATTGTCTATCTGTGGCTTAGGGAAGTTCAAGCCTGGATATGTTGTTTGTGCTTGAGAAGCACCTGATAATGCCAACAGTATTGAACCAGCAAGTATAGTTGTTTTAATTTTCTTCATCTTAATCCCTTTTTATTTGTAAAAAATATTGAATGTTTTGTTCTGATCTACAATTACAACTTCTGCAATTGGAGACATTAACTTTTGATACTCATTGATAGCTTGTATTAAAGTAACATCCTTTACATTAAATACAATGTTTTGATCTTTGCTGCCATCTACAACCAATTCATAACCCATTGCATCAGCAAATTGCTTAGCCAATTGATTTGCTGAGTTGTTTTTCCAATCAATTGCCTTAACTTTTGTATTGAGAGTTTTCATCATTTTCTCTCTCTCAAGAGCCATTTCTTTTTGTTTTTCGAGGTTTTGTTGCTCTTTCAACTTGATTTCATCTTGGAATGCATATGCATAAGGAATAGTTTTATTTGAGCCAATTCTTGCGTCCACCTTGTTGTTATGCTCAACAACTTCATAATTGGATATTTTCTGACCGTTATTGACCTTTGCCAACAAATCAAGTTGTTCAGATATGTTTTTGGTGCTTTTTGCCAATCTTTCCTGAATTGGTATACCAACCAATGCAGGCTCCACATCAGCATAAGGCTTGGCAACTGGTTGTTGAGTTGCACAACCAGACATCACTAAAACGGACATGAGCACAAGTAAACTATTTTTTTTCATCGTGAATTTCCTCAAAATTAATAAATTTTTCAATTATTTTCAATATTCAAAAAAAATAATCTTTTGTCAATGAATATAAAATATAAAAGTTAAATAAACATACAAATTAAAATTCTTATGTCAAATAACCCCAAAAATGATTGATATTCTAAAAATTTTTTGTTAAAAAAATATGAGTAACACTTTAAAAAATGAAAAAAGAACAACAAGTACTAGAGGGATTTCAAGAATTAACGAGATCTGACAACACCAAGCTTGCCTATCTAAGCAGGGCTGAGCAATTGCTGAAAAGAGCTAAAAAAGAGTTAAATATCACATTTTCTGAAGATATTGATGTAAGGCAATTTGTCGTTTGGTTGGCTGACAAAAAACAAACTTTAGCAAGAACTGCTTGGAGACAATATAAAAGTGCTGTTGTATATTATCTAGAAAATCATGAAAATGTACAGGCTTCTACAGAAGCCCTTGAATATTTGAAAGAAATCACATCAGTTGGTGCACTTACACAAACTCAAAGAACGAGCAGTTTGAAGTTGAAAAAAATCACATTTGATGATTGGCAAAAATTAGATTCCTACTTAAAAGTTAAAAACAATAAATGGCACCCACAATTGAGGGACTGGTTAAGAGCTTCTATTATAACAGGATTGAGACCTGTGGAATGGTACAACTCAATTCTGGACACTGATGAAGATGGTAAAACCGTATTAAGAGTCAAGAATGCCAAAACAACCAATGGTAGAGCACATGGAGAAAACAGGACTCTAATTATATCTGATATCAGTACAGAAGACTTAAATGCAATCAAATCTCATCTAAACACCATAAGAACATTCAAGGGTATGGATGAATATGATTACTTCTATAGAGGTTGTGCTATGGCTCTATACAAGGCTTGCAGAAGATGTTGGCCAAAAAGAAAGAGACATATTACACTTTATTCTACAAGGCACCAGTTTTCTTCAAATGCAAAATCAAGTGGTTTCAGCAAATTAGAAGTTGCTGCAATGATGGGTCATGCCGTAGATGTAACAGCAACTATACATTATGGCAGGAAACAAGCAGGAAATGAATCACTTGGTGTGTCTCCAGATGAGGCAGATGTTTCAAAAGTCAGAGCAGTTGACGCAGGAGACTTCAAAACATCACTTGCCAATAAAAAACTTAGCAACTTTGATATATTGAAAGACTTGGAGCAAAGCAGTGACAATGCTTCTGGTGGGAAATTAAATTAATAGACTTTGTTATTTTTCCTTGGCTTGTCTTCCACATAACTATCAAACTCATTGATAATCAAATCTTTAAGTCCTGTTATTCTTTGGCTTTGTTTGAATTGAGCTACAGAGAAGAATAGTGTTTTCTTATCTCCAACCATAATAACTCTTTTCTTACCACGAGTCACAGCAGTATATAAGAGATTTGCATCCCACATGAAAGTATGACTCTTTGACATAGGCACAATCACATAAGGATAGTCAGAACCTTGGCTCTTGTGAATTGTAATTGCATAAGACAAATTAAGCTCTTTGGTATCTTTAGATGTTAAGTCAATAATTCTGTCATCAAAATCAACATCTACAAAACCAGTTTCAACATCTACCTTTTTTACAAAACCAACATCACCATTGAAAATATCCAACTCTTTATTATTCTTGTATTGCATCACCCTATCACCTGGAACAAACTTAGTGTTTGAGTCAGTATAGTTCATATATATAGGGTTCAAAATAGGTCTTAAAGAAGAATTTAAGCTGTTTGTACCAACTTCTGTTTCTTTCTTAGGAGTCAAAACTTGTATATCGTTGGGATTTATACCAGATGAAACCATATTCGCAATAATATCAATTATTTCAGAATGTATGTCTTCATTTTCTTCCTTTTCTACAAAAACAAAGTCAGAGTCAGAATTGATATCGTAGAGTTTCGGAACTTTTCTGTGAATAATATCATGAGAAGCAACAATAATATTGCTGTTAAGTGCTTGTCTGTGAATCACACCAAGTCTAGATACTGGAATTTTAGCTGATTCAATGAGATCTCTGAGGAAGTTGCCCGCACCAACAGAAGGCAATTGATCTATATCTCCAACAAATATAATAATGGCATGATCTGGCACTGCTTTTAGGAAGGCTGCTGCCAACCATATATCTATCATAGATGATTCGTCAACAATGAAAACATCACCACTCAACTTGTTGGTTTCGTTGTGAAAAAATCCACCTTCTTTATAACCCAAAAGTCTATGTATTGTTGAGCCTACTCTTCCAGTGGCTTCTTGCATACGTTTTGAAGCCCTTCCAGTAGGAGCACTTAGCACTGTTTCCATGGGAGCAGTGATTATCTGTACATTCTTTTTCTCTTTCATCTCGAAGAAATCAAGTAATGCCTTGATAGTATGAGTTTTACCTGTTCCTGGACCACCTGTTAAAACACTGACTTTATTGGTTAAGATGTTTTTTGCGGCATTGAGTTGTGATTCATCAAGCTTATTGGGATTATCAACAAGAAAATCAGCAACACGTTTGACATTCTCACCTTCATTGGTCAAAGATGGGTAGTTGAAAACTCTTACAATTTCTTTTGCTATTCTCGCTTCAGCATTGTGTATCTTTTTGTGGGCAACACCTTCATATTCAGCAAAATAAGTTTCTTTATCATTTTTATTGTTTACTTTGATTTTTACTGTTTTTTCAATCAAATCCTCTTTTTCAATCAAGGTTTGAATTTTCTGTTTTATTAACTCTGGATCTACACTTAAGAAGTCATTGACCTTTTCAATCAAATCTTCCTTAGGATATGCAGTATGACCTTTTTCTGAAATCTCTTCCATTGTGTATAAAATACACTTCTCAATTCTGTTTTCATCAACTGGAGATATTCCAATAGACTGAGCAATTTTATCAGCAGTTTTAAAGCCAATACTGTCTACCTCAGTCAACGAGTAAGGCTCATTCTTGATAACATAAATAGACTTCTCTTTGAAGTGGTTGTAAATTTTTACACCAGCAACATCTCCTACTCCATATACTCTCATCGTAGCTACAATATCATAAATGGCTCTCCACTCTTGCCAAGATGATTTAATACCCTCAAGCTTTTTTATGGTGACACCTTCTATATCCAACAAATGTTCTGGATTCTTATCAAGAATTTCAATAACTTTAGGTCCATATTTTGTTACAATCTTCTTTGCTGTTTTGGGACCAATTCCAGTGATTTTTCCAGAAGCCAAGAACAATTCAATTGCTTTTGGCTTTGTGGGGATGCACTCTTGAATAGCATTTGCAGTAAATTGTACAGAATCAGGCATTTTACCAGCTTCAAAACTACCCCAAACTTCTACTTCTTGTCCCTCAACAATGGATTGAACCATAAGAAGTGAGTTACCTACGACTGCAAATTTTCTGGCATTGAATGGTTTTCCATTTATAATTTCACTGACATTGGCTTCATTTTCATTCAAAACCCCTAAGAAAACAAAAAAACCAGACTCTTCATCTTTATAAATGAATTTACTTATTTGGCATGTAATTTTCTTTTGATTTTTCTTCTCTTCCTTTTTAGGGTTGAAAATTGTTTTGTGAGCAACATTCTTAAGTGTAAAAGCCATAGTTTGAATTCCGTGTTTATTGCATAGATTATAACATAATTTGCTGTATTGACAAACAAGTTACAAATAAATTTGACTAATATGTTAAATCAAGATATTTTTAATTCATGGACAACTTTAAAATAGAAGAAACACTTCATTATTTTGCAAAAATACTCAAAGAGCAAAGAAGCTTTATAAACAAGCAAAGCACTGAGGACTTTGCTGTTTCCATAAATCAAGTAAGTCCTGTCTATTTTACAAAAGAAATCATAGAGAAAATGGAAGAGGCAAAGCCTGTTGACATATCTTATTGGATAGTCATATGGACACATTTCCAGAATATTGATAAAATAAAAAAAGCATACGATCCAAAAGAATTACTGTACCTGTCACAACAAGAATTTTTACCAGATATTGAAGCAGAAATATTAAAAAACCATGAAAAACAATAAAAATAACAAACATATATTTATCAGTGTATATTTACAAAAAAAAGGATTTGTTCCAGCAGGTGTTATAACCTTCAATACCGAATTGGGTTATTCAGGTTTTAGCTATTTTACATCTTATATGGAGCAAGATTTTCCTCCGCTAAATCCATCCACACTCAACTGGAGAGATGGAAACCAAAGACACTTTATTGTCAGTGATGGGAATAAACAAATGCTGGATAGAACATTTTGGGAAATGTTGCCTAATCAAAATGACTGGGGCAATCAGGTATTGATTTCCCGATATCCAGAATATGCTCAAATGAATAATGCAGAAAAACTTTATTTTCTAGGCAACAGAGTGGTTGGTGGACTCAGTGCTTATGTTAAAGAAAAAGCACAAGAAGAAAGTATTATTGGAGTTGATTGGCTTGAGAAGATTAGGGATGAAAGTGTGGATTTTTATATGCAAAATATACAGAAAATATCACATATCAAAGCCATTAATCCATTGAGCAGTTATGGTGGAGCAAGACCTAAGTGTATGTTTGAAGACGACGATGGAGGTCACTGGATTGCTAAATTCAATCTTCCGAATGACCCTTATGATATGGCTGTTGTTGAAAAAACAGCTATGGATATTGCAACAGATATGGGACTTGACTGTGCTGAGAGCAAAATACTCACACTTGCCTCTGGAGAAAATGTTTTCCTATCAAAGAGATTTGATAGAAAAGGTGAAAAAAGATTTCATAGCTTATCTCTCTTTGCATTGGCTCCAGGCAATGAGCTACAGAAAAGAAATACATTCTCTCCAGGAAATCCTGCCAATTTTATACAAAAACTCATTTCTAGATATTCTGATTTTGCAGATCAAGACACACTCAATATAGTTGTGAAGATGTTGTTGGATTTAAGTGTTAACAACACAGACAATCATTTGAGAAATTTAAGAGTTATTTTAGATGAAAATAACAAATGGAAACTCTCTCCGATATATGATGTTATTTTTAATCCTCAAAATCAAAATCACACATACAATCCAGCAGGATTGCCACTACAAGAACTGTACTTGAATAATCCTGAACTAGCTCAAGCTATGAGTAAAGAATTAGGTTTGAGTGAAAGCGTCATTTCTAAACAAATCTCTAAAGCAAAAGGTGTGGTCAATAACTGGGAACAATATGCCATTAAAAATAATGCTTCAGAGCACGATAAAAATCAAATTCACAAAGCAGTGAGTTTAGGTTTAAATCGCAAAGAATTTGTGCCAGAAGTAAAGAAAGATAATAAAATAATAATGACACCAAAACTTAAGAAATTCTGATGTCATTAAATTACCTTTATTTTACCAAACCTGCTTTTTTCATGATTTCCAAAACAATCTGATCGTACAAGTTTGCGTCATCATCGTCAGTGTATGAGCCAGTACTCTTCATACTAACCCTTCTGTCTTCAACATACTTCTTGATTCCATAAGGGTAGAACTTTGCCAACAGTTTTCTTGCTTGAGCAGGATCTGTTTTCTCGTACAGTTTTGTTCTTACGGCTGCGTCTTCAGCAGTTGTTGATAAAGCCCACATTTCAATAGATCCAATATTGGCACTCAATAACTGAGTGTATTTGCCACTGTTGGTGATAAACTTAGCCATGAATACACCGGGTCTGCCGTTGCTCGGGCCCTTGACTCTACCCTTGGATAAGAAGAATCTCTCAGCAGGGTCTTCCATACCAAATGTTTCAACAAGTTCGTTGATATCCTTCTCAGTACCACCGTCCATGATGAAAACACCTGTTGCAAAAGATTTCATTGTCTCATCAAAGTCTTTCAAGTTCTGAGAAGCAAGAGTCACATCTAGGTTCCACTTACGACCTTCTCTCATGTCAACCAACACTTGATCTCTGACCATCTGTGATTTTGAAGTTCTGTGGAATTCGTCAAAGCACAATCTTTTCTTGTCTTCTTTAGTATCTTCAACTTTCTTTTTATGGTATGCTTTGTACTCTTTAACAGGTATGTTTTTTGGTATATCCATGTTTGCAGGATAAGGCATTTCATTGACAGTTTCTACACCAACTTTGAAATCTTTACCCAAAATATATCTAGCCAACATGTACATCACAGCAGTTTGTCTTTCAGCCTGAACACCACCAGACTTTGCAACTTCGTCCAAATCAAGTGAAACAATTCTTGCCTCACCGATATCAAAAACTGTTGGTTTTGCCAAAATCTTATACTGATTCAATGCGTCAGTAATGGATCTGTTGAAATACTCAATTAATGTTTCACCAGTAGAGACTTTAACCTTACCATATATATCCTTGATTTTATCATCTTGTGAAGAAGATGTTGCATCAGAGAGCAATGGTACAGCATGTCTTTGTGCCAACATAGCCTCATGTGTATAACCATTTCTGAACAACTCATCAACAACCTCCCACCAAGAAGTTTTAGCGTCAATACTCAATGAGCAGTTCTTCAATGCGTCATCCACCAAACCATCAACACCCCTGTCATATCTCTTTGGCATTCCCTTTTCTGATAGTTTAAAATACATATCATTGACAACTGCTTGAACAAGACCAGTCATACCATCTTCTGGTTTTTCTTTGTTTGGATCTGTCACAAGCAACAGCAAGAAGTTATTCAAGAAAGCTGCATCTTCAGCAGTTGCAAATCGGCAACCCAAATGAGTATCCCATGGATTGACACAGAATTCATCTGTCATTCTTATTCTATAATATTGTGCCAAATGTCTTTTATCGTGAGGGAGTGATTCTTTAATCAAGGAAATCAAACCACTGGATGACGGACCAATATCGCAAATACCTATTCTTGGCAGTCGAGGCATACCTGGAGCCAAACACAATCCCAAGTTTGAAATATTCATCAAAACAGATTTACCAGAACCTGGCTTTGCAAATATCAATGATATCCAAGTAGTTTGTTGTGAACCCATTGGTTGGTAAGGCATAAGCTTCATGTCTGGAGAGACAAACAATACAGCACCCTGATCCCAAGCAGAAGATGGTCTGGAGGTTGACATCATGAATGTTGCTGCACCCAAAGGCATTGCAGAAGCTGTAGCAACACTGTTGACTGATGTTCCTACTGTTGATGACATAAATCCAGCAATAGGGTCTCCTGTGACTTCTGATGTAAGGCAACTACCCCAACTCTCTATAGCTCTGCTGAGTTCAGATAACTGTCTCTCAACTTCTGTTACCTGTGTCTTATGACCCCATGTGCAAAAAGACAGTCTGATTTTTATGATGGTTTGATTGTATTCATCTTTTAGTTGTCTTAATGTTTTTACACTGTTATTGAGCAACTTGTTATTGCCTGAAGTAAAACCTAAGATAGAAGCAAAAAGTGCTCTACTTGTCACAGCAGCCATTCCATCGCCTTCAATCAGGAAGGAAATTCTCCAAGGAAACTTTCCACCCAAAGATCCAAACAATGCAGCAAAAGGCTGAACGTCTTTTGGCATTAAATCTACATATCCAGGAGCATAAATTTTATCACCAACTTGAACCAACTTGTCGTTGATGATTTCTGCATCTCTTGGACACACTTGCCAACTTAATTTTGGCCACACAATATCCCATTCATCAGCCTTATGATATTCTTTCCTAACGTTAGGAGCTATTCTGTCTCCTGGAAGAAATGGTTTCCAATTCTTGGAATTGTCATGGCTGATATCTGTTCTCTCATCATCTACAGAAGCTCTTGCTGCTCTTGCTGCTTCATATACACTCAATTTCTTTGAAGCAATACCAATACCGTTTAACATCTGATCTACGTTATCAACAAATGAGCTATGTGCATTATAAATCATTCCGTTTGCAGCATAAGGGTCTGATGTCTGGAGCTTGTTAGATGGAGCCATTCTGTTTTTATAAAGCTCTTTTTTTGCATTAACTTCTTGTTTAATTTCGTTTTTGACCAATGCAGATGGTCTTGTCCATAAAACCATATAGCACTCTTCATAATTACATCTTTTTGAAATATGCTGAACTCTTTCATCCAAAATCTCTTTCAACTCCATGTTGAGTCTTTTTGCTGTTTCATAAGATGGCTCAAGAGCTTGTCTTACAATCAACTCACTTTTTGTAGGATCAACAGAAAACCAAACTTGTATTGCATGACCACTTTTAGACAAGAATGGATCTAATCCTGAACTCATAGGGTCTGATATCTTTTGGAAAAAAGCTTCAGTATTGATTAAAGACTTGTAGCCATCTATTCTCAAAATAGACAATAAAGAGCCATCTTTTGCAACCAAAGAATACTCATCCTGTGCTGTCTCCAAATCACAATAATCAGACAGGTTTTGTTTTAAGAAAGAATTTAACCAAATAAATAATGAGTCCATTCCTTCAACAACTGAATTTAGCATATATACAATTCCTTAATAAACTTAAATACATATATCTATATAATTTATTTAGTCATCAAGTCAAGCAATATTGAGAAACAAAAACAATTGACAAACAAAAGATTTCACTCTATTTTAATCCAATGGACATAGAAGACATTGCAAAAATTGATTTATATTTACGAATAAAAAATGGTAAAGAACATATTCTTGATACCAACGCCCTCATCATATCTGATAACGACCCACAAGCTGTCAATAAACTCAAAGACGCTGCATACAGACTCAATGAGATAAAGAACGACGCTACAGAAGAAGTTCAACAAACATGGCAAAATCTTTTTTCAAAACAAGTCAGGTATTCTGTCAGCAGAGCTAAAAACAAAAGAAAAAAAGACGATGACAACTAATATTTAGTGTGAAATATTTCACATTAAACTTGAATATTTGCTCTCTCAATAATATTAACTGGAACAGACAACCCTGCATGTGGAGCAATTTCTATCAAACTTCCAATTTTGCTCTCTTCAATCATGACAGTCACACCACCATAACCATAAGAAGTGACTAAAAATCCAGCAGAAGACAACATCATTGCAGATGTCAAAGTCATAAATCTATCTGCTGCTTTGAGCCAACAAGCTCTTGGTGAAACAAGTGTTTTACTTCTGGTTTGTGGATTTACAGATCTGCTTGCCAGTGCAATCCAAACACATTCAGATAAAAGTCCAAGACTATAAGAAAAATCAGAAAGCTCACCCAAATAAGGAACATTGATTTTGTTTTCTAAAGTTTCATATTTTGTCGCAAGAAAAGCTGCGTCTATGTTAATGTCAGCAAACTTTCTCAAATATAACATTTCAGGCTGACAAACCCAGTTTCTATCCTTTGTTTTTCCACCTTCACCAATTGCTTCACCCAAGTTCAACAATTTACTTAAATCAACATTTATCTTCCCTTCAAATGTGAAAGAATTGATACTGATTTTCGCAACAAATGGTCTTCCTTTATTCATAAGGAAATCAATTTTTTCTTCATTATCTTCAGGTAAATCATCAGGACCGAAAAAATCCCAATCTGCATCCCAAACAGGGATAGATGTATCTAAAATGGATTTTGCATGAAAATACCTAGGTCTTTTTAATGTGACAAAAAGATTTTTTTCTTTAGATATGCTTTTCTCACATATGACCAAATCTTGATAAGACCTAATTAAAGCCTCATCAACATAACTTGATATATTATTGTCCTGTCCAATGATGGTTGCCTTTAATTCAGAATACAACTCTTTTTGATTGAAACTTTTAATTCCATAAAACTCAATAGCGAGCTTCATGGTTTTTGTGAATATCTCAGATATGGCCTCACACACATCTGCTATGGGAGTCTTAGGTGGAGTCAGACCCACTTCTTTCATAATTTGACCAACATCTGTACGTAAATATCCAGAATGCTTTAACTTGGCTTGAGCTACAGCACCTGTCTTCCACAAGATATCTTGTGATAAATTAGTAAGCCACTTTACATCACTTGATAATTCACCAATGCTTTTAATTCTAAATGCACCAGCACCTTCAATTGAAGCCCAACCACTACCAGGCATTGGAATGAATTTACCATTTGAATCAGGAGTTTCCTGTAAATCAAACATGACACATCCAAACCTCGTATTCTTGGAGTCATCAAACAATTCATCCATGATAGCATTTTTATCTTTTTGCATATTTATTCTATTAACTTCTAATGATTAGCTTTTCCCAACTCTCAATAGGAGTTGCTTTGAATACATTGTTTTTCCAATATTTGGTTTGAACAGGGAATCTTGTCCTTAAATTCAAAATTTTAAATGGCTGCAAGAAACCAGTTCTTTTTTCATATTGTGCAGTAGTCATATTGATAAGTGCATTGGCAAAGATTGCAGGATCGGAAGATCCAGATTGAAAATGTTGCTCAACAATTAAAGATCTCTCAGATAATGTATTTTCAATCATTCTGGCAATCTTTGTAAAACCAGTTACTTCCCTATCCTCTTCTTCTGCTTTCTCAGCCTCTTCAATAGCAATGAAAATTGCTCTACTTAAATAATTCAACTCTTGTTGTGAAAACTCTGGCAACCAAATTATCTTTCCACCATTGGTATTTGAAGCAGTATCCAAGTGGAAACACTGGTGACACAATGGGCATATAGTGACTAAATTAGATTCAGAGTTATCATCATGATCGTCATTTAAGTGATGAATTTCTTGGTGATCCTGAGACTTAAAATCACAATAATAACAAGAGTAATTATCTCTTTTCCATACCTTTGTCCACATATCCTTGTGCTTTCTCTCAAAGTCTCTGTCAAATCTTGTACCGTGAGTAGAAGACATCTTCCAGCTTTTTCTTGAAGCACTTAAAATTAATTCTTTTTCAAAATGCATATAAATCTCCCATTAACTAGACTAGATGAAAAAATCTATAATTGCAATATCAATACATGAAAGGTTGTTGAGAAGCTTGATTTAAACCAAAACCTTGAATACCCACATTGATAGCTGTAGGCAATGCCAACAATATAACAGAGGCAATAATCATGATAATAGGAACTGACAATTTAACCTGTCCTTTTGACTCATTTGCTTCTTTTAGTTTGAATATACCTTTTATACCTAACACAATACCAGCAATATAAGCACCAGCTTCCATAACTTGAAGAATACCAGGAACAGTATTTACAATGCCATCAGCAATAGTTCCCAGTGTAGCACTGGTTGTTTGAGCCAATACGGGTGCACTCAAAATCATTAGTAAAAACATTAAATTGTATTTTTTCATATTTATCTCCTACACATAATTTAATCGGATATTTCAGGTTGTCAAATCAAAAAAGCCTACCAATTTAATTCAGTAGGCTTCAATGATTTTTAAGTTAAATACTTTTGATTATCTAACTGTACGCAATGTACCACCGTTTACGTTAGTACCCTGAGTACCTGTACCGAACACAGCTTCCTTACTAGTTGCCAAGAATGTTGGAAGAGCAAGTAAAAGAGCAGCAACAACTGCCAATGTGATTGGAGCAGACAATGGAACCTGACCCTTTGATTCGTTGTATTCCTTCAACTTCAATGCAGCCTTGATACCAAAACCTACACCAGCGATGTAAGCAATAGCTGATAAAACGTCAGTAATACCAGGCATCTGACCCAGCAAAGTGGTTGTAACACTGTTAATACCCTGTGCTGAGGCAACACCACTGAATGCAACCAATACTGTTGCAATAGTGCCTAATGTTAAATATTTTTTCATTCCTAGTTTCATAAAAATCTCCCTTTGTTTTGTTTGTTTGTTTTAGCATTTTTATATGCTTACTTTTAGTTTAGAAATAAAAAGAGCTTTGTCAATATTTTTCTGATATATAAATCTTATTTATTTTGTGAAATTTCATAAACTGATAAATTAGTAAAGCCTGAACAACCTGAACCAGTTGAAAGGAAAGTTGGAAGAGCCATTAAAGTTGCTGCAATAAACATAAATACCATTGGATTGAAAAGTGGCATTTTATCTGGATTTTCATTGTGTTCTTTAAGTTTTAAAGCTGCTATTACACCATATATTATTCCAAAGACATAAGCCAATAAAGAAATTAGATTTGTCCAACCTTGCATATCAAGAGAAATTAAAAAAATAACGAAACTTGTTGAAAAAGAAAAAGCAGATAAAGCTAAATAAATAAAATTTTTTCTTACAAATTGTGAATTGAACATAACGGAATTCCTTTTAAAATTTTTTTATTGAGTAATATGAATTGATTGACTCTTATAATAGTTATAATCAACCATTTCAGTACCAACTGAAAAAAAGCTAGGCAGCGCCAATAACATAGCAGAGACAGCAATTAAACTCAATGGTCTAGACAATGGTATTAGACCATCTAAATTAGAATATTTCTTTAATTCAAGTGCACCTTTAATCCCTAAACATGTTCCTGATACATATAGAAAAGCTGGTAAAAATACAGTTATTAAATCGAATGTACTGATTTTAAAAACGTATGTCATAGCACTGGTTAGAAAAAAACCTAATGAAATATACAAACTAACTGGAAATTTTTTTAATATTTTCATAATTAAATTTAGAAAGGCATTGGAACACCAGGAGCAAAAGTATTAGCTAAGATTCTTGCTGTGATAGTGATATTTATAGCGGCTACTCCACCAAACAAATGAGTTAATGCTCTTCCTAATGTTCCCTCTTTACCAGCACCATATTGATTTAACAATAGCCATCCTCTTATGAATGCTATATAACCTACAAGTCTGACAAACAATAAAACACCTTGCATGGCTTGTGCACTTGAAGCTGACAGGCTTGTTGAAGTTGGAAGTAATATTGCTCCTGGACCGCTTCCCATGGCCATTGTTTGAGACAATATGGATATGCTTCCAGTCATGGCAAATATACCTATACCGCAGAAAAACATGACCAACGGTGTTTTCATTGTGACTTGACCGTTGCCCTGAGTCACTTGTACCAATTTAAAAACAGAACCTATAACCAAAAATATACCTATAACATAGGCAAACATCTGGACAAGTCTTATAAGTGCCTCACCAGATGATATAAAGTTTGCGAACATACTTGATAAGTTTGCTTGAGCATGAGCCTCACCAATCAGTATGAAATTCAATATAAATAGTGCAGATATTATTTTTTTCATCTTAAAAGCCTTTCAAATAATCTTAATAAGAATAAATGGCTTGTCAATAAAAAAGGGGACTAAAAAGCCCCCTTGATTATGTGTTAATGAAGTTATTTCAACTTTCTCTTATCTGTAACAACTTCAAAAGTCTCTGAATTGATTGATTTTACAACTTCACCAGAAGGCAATCTGTCACCAGCCTGATAAGTTGAAAGTGAACCATCAGCATTTCTTAACCAAAGTCTGCCTGAATAGATAGAGTGAATATCAAGGCTAGGCAATGCAGCAGCAACTGGTTGCTCTTGCTTCATTGCAGTTGCAGCAGCAGGCTTCTTTGTAGAAGTTGGTGTCATTGCTGACTTGTCAACCAATACATCACCTGAATTAACAGCAGGCTTCTTTGCTACAGGCTTTTTCTGTACCACTTTCTTAGGAGCAGCGTCAGATGAAGAACCTTCAGCTTTTGGTTTTGCTGCTGGTGCTACTCTTTTGCCCTGCTCAAGTGCAGTAATTCTTTGATCAAAGCCTTTATTAACAGTTTCTTGTCCATCAAGTCTTTTCTCAATTGCTGAAACTCTACCACCAACATCATCCAAGACAACTTTGAACTCTGAAGTTTGTCTATCAAACATACCCTTCAATTCTTCAACAACAGCAACTGGCTGGCTATTGCCTGAACCTGAAGCAACTGGAGTTGTAACTGGTGCAACATTTGTTGGAGCAGGAATTGATATAGCAGGAGCAGAAACAGGAGTTGGTTCAACTACTGGTGGTGTTGGAACAACTGGAGCAGCTACAGGTGCAGCAGCAACGACTGGATCAACTGTTGGAGCAGGTGCTGGTGAAGGTGTATTCTGACCACTCAAGAATGCAGCAGCAGGGTTATTTGCATTTGTGTTTGCAGCAGGATCAACCACTGGTGGTGTTGGAACAACTGGAGCAGCTACAGGTGCAGCAGCTACCACTGGAGCAGGTGCTGGAGTCTCAGGCTGCACTGGTGTTACAGGTGCGACTGGAGCTTGATTCTGTGGTTGAGCTTGAGCAACAGGAGCCTGTTGTGGTGCACCACTCATCATTGGCTTCAAGAACATCATGTATCCAACAACAACAACTGCTGCCACACCACCACCAACGAACAACATAGTGTTGGATGATTTCTTTTTCTCAGATGTGTTTGCTGGCTGCTGTCCTGCGTCAGATCCATCGCCCATAGTACCTTGATCTGTCATTTGGGTGTCAAAACCACCAAATGTCTGGTCTAAGATTTCGTCTTCTGTTTTTGCACTATTTTTGTCTGTCATTTTAGTTCCTTGTTTTTTAAAAAAGTTAATAATCTTTTAATCGTTTGTCAAATATAATCCTGATTTAATTTATCTATTTTGCTCAACCAAATCATCCATAAGCAATATGCCGATAGCTGAACCAGAATTAACTGTGATGGTAGGCTGTAAACCTTGGATTTGTTGTTTTGTTTGCTCAGCAAGCTCTTTACCTACAGAACCAATAGCTTGTCTATTGATGTCTTTGCTGCTGATTTCACCAGTTGTTTGCACAACATTGCCATCAGGAGTTACAGTAGTAGTAGTATTTTGTCTTGCAATAGCGTCAGAGTATCCACCTAAGAAAGCTGAAGCCAACAACACACCATATCTCAAGAAGTAGTGTCTATCAACATCATCTGCAAGGGCAGTTCTTGTTGACTTTGGATCAATAGCAACTGCTCTGATTTTCATGCTGCTCTTTGCATTTGGAAGAGATATAGTACCAAACTCAACCAATACTTTCTCACCAGTTCTTTGCATACCACCAATAAGTCTAGCACCTGCCAATGGACCAGATACGATTTTAGCAATCACAGGACTTGGCTCATCAGAGTTGATGGATGTCTCCAAAATTGCATTGTAAATTGTTCCAGATGGAGCAAGTGACTTTGCAACAACATTCTGTGTACCTGCTGCTTGAACACCTTGATTGCTCTGCATCATTGCAGAGTTTTGTGAACCACCAGTGTTCTGTTGTTTTTGACCAGCAAAATCAAATTCTGCCTTTGAAGCTTTTGTATTCCATGAACTTAACAAAGTAGAAATCAACTCAACATCATCAACTGAGTATTTCTCTGCACGCTTAGGCTCCTGAACTTGAACTACAGGAACTGCTACAGGAGCAGAAGCTTGCTGCAATTGCTGCAATGCAGCTTGTCTTGCTCTTTCTTCCTCTTCTTGTCTCAAACGTTCTGCTTCAAGTCTTGCTCTTTCTCTGTCTTCAGCAGCCCTTCTTTCTTGATTGGCTCTTTCTATATCACTCATGGGTGAAGTACCACTCACAGCATTATTCACAGGAGTTGGTACAAAACTACCACCAGAGCTTAAAGCCTGTGCAGCAATTTGTTTGTTCTGCTCATCAACTTCCTTGTTGTACTGAGGTGAAGTTGAGCTTCCTGGCACATTGTTTATCTGTGGAGTTGCTGCCAAATTTGTTCCTGTTGGAGCCTGTACGCTTGCAGCATTGTTGCCAACAAACCAGAAACCACCAACCAGAGCCAGTACAGCCAAAACAACCAAAGATAAATAAAGGTTGCGCTGTTTTGGATTATTCATCATTTTACTCATATTGTTTACTCTTTCACCCATGATATTTCCTTTTATTTTAATTTATTTTGTTGATTAATAGCCCTGAACAGTGAATTCACCAAACTTACCATCACCTGCCTTAAACAATACAGCGTCAACTGGTATCATCTTGTATGCATAGGTTCCATCTGGACTGGAAGTGACTTGTTCAAAAGCTGGAGCCATCACTTTGTATCTTGTTCTGACATACATAGATCCATCTCTACCTAACCAAGCTTGTACTGCCTTGGATGAAACCTGAAGTTCTTTTGAACCAACTGGACCCACACCTTGTAATACATTGAGCAATTCATTGTCTAAACCGCTTGGAAGGCCAAGAGATGTGAATTGACTGTTAGGACCAAAGGCTTGAACTCTGATTTGAGTTGTTCCATCTACTATTTTTTGAGCAGAAACAAATTCAATATTCACTGGAGTTGGAAGACCTTTCAATACAACTGTCAAGTTTCCAGAAGCAAAAGCAGCTTTAGGTGTAATTGACAAAACATATCCATCGGGTGCAGGATTATCAAGTCTTCTTACAGTAAAATCTTCATCTGATAAACCATCATAGTTAACGATTGGCCAAGGTTGACCACTTGAATCAGTTAAGATAATGGAAGTTGTTCTGTTTTTTGACAAACGAATGACTGGAGCAGTTGAACCAGGAGATAAATGTGCAACGATAACATCATTGACTGACTTTGGTGGAGTTACAGGAGCCTCATTGATGACTCTACCTTTTTCATACAAGTCTCTGTTGATTTCTCTAATTCTCTCTTTATCAGCATTAAGGATATTAATGACTTGTCTGGTAGCATTGGTTCTCTCATCACCGCCACCATTGACTTGTCTGATTTCAGTTTGCTGTTGTCCTGCCTGTTGCTGTGGTAATCCTGCTGGTGGCAACATAGGAACATTCATTTGTTGTTGAGCTTGTGCAGGATTCATGATGTTGTTTGCAGGATTGACAGGAGCCTGATTAAGTGTATTTACAACTTGCTTGTTTCCATCAATATTGGAAGAACCAGCATTATAGTTAATCGCTGGAGCTTGACCTGTTGGAGGTACACTTCCAAAAGGATTTGTTGCAACTGGTGCAGCAGCAGGTGCTGGAGCCTGTTGAGCAAATGAAGATAGAGAAGCAACACATAAGATAGCTGCTATTGCTTGATTTTTAAGCTGAAATTTATTGGCTTTTTGTTTGTTCATTTTTGTTCCTATATCCCTTAAAATTTATATTTTCCTTAAACTATTAAAAAAGTTTAATTTGTCAATTGATTTTATATCTTTAAATATAAATAATAATAAAATCAAGTTAATTCTTTTAAAAATTATTTATTTTGGCTTAAAAACCAAGTTGACAATTCCCAAACCATCAGAATTATTGATAACTGAGTTTCTAACCACTCTGAAATACAACTCACCACTGGTTCTTTGTGCTTTTTCACCTATATATATTACTGTCGCGTCAGTTTGCACCTCCCAAGTGCACAATCCATTAACCTCTTTTCTATCCAATATAAGAGGAACATTATTGACTTCTATAGTAGATATCCACTTGTTTTCCTTTACACTGGTCAATATACCTGATATGGAATATTCATTCAGATACTCGTTCCACCCATCAATTGTGAAGAACTGAGAAGATTCCTGTATCTGATCAGCATAATTGATATAATCATATTTATAGAGCTTTTTCATTGCTGCCATAACAAATTTTTGAACCTCTGCGTCAGGTTTGCATTGACTCAAAGGCTCCAAATCAAAATAAGTACCATCCTCTTTGACAGGCACATATTGTGGAGCTACTGGCTGCTTTGAAAAAAACACCAAGAAAGCAATACTTGAAATCAACCCAACCAATGATGTTAAGAATACAATAGAAGAATACCTGTATAGCATGTAGAAAAATTTATTTCTCAATGCTACAACCATGAGTGCTTTATTGTTTCCTACAGAAGACTTTGAGGAACTAGAACTTGATGATTTATTTTCTTTTTCTGACATTATTAACCCTTTATAATTATTGTGGCAACATATTGAATTCTGCTATACCTAAGCCTCTATGATTTTCATGAGAAGGAACTCTTATTATCAAAGTCTCCACCATATACTTTTCATTGACAACCTCTTTACCACCGTAATAACTAACCAAAACTGGAACCCTGAAACGCCAGAATTCACCTTGACCAAATGCACCACCGTTGATCCACACAGGGTCTTTGGTAGGCACAATAGATATTTGCAAGCTGTTTAACACAACAGACTCTTCCATTTTATTCAAAGCCAAAGACTGTAAATATGTCTGATAGCCCGCTGGTGTGAAGTAATACTCAGCACCTGCAACTTGCTCTCTATACTTTGAAAAAGAGAAAGAGTATGAAGCCATAATTGCGTCAACCAACCAAGCCTGCACATTTTTCATAGATTGCGTTGGATAGGGAAGTGTTATGATTGGAATAAGCTCTTTATCTGTGTATGCAAATGTTGGTTTTAATGGAGGGTTCCTGTTACTCAACATAATAAATACAATAATAACAACCATGCCAACTGTACAAGCAATTGCACCACCTAAATTAAACCAATACTTTGGTGCAATAGGCTCTTTATTGATTCTCTTTAAAAGAGAGTCTTCTTTCACATTATCTAAAAAATCCAATACACTTTTAAACATTTATATTTTTTCCATTATAATTTTACAATCTATTTGTACTTTGCAGTGGTATCACTTTTCCTGAAGGTGTTGCAGCATAATATTTTGGTGGTGGCTTTATTAAAATCATCACCAAAGCAATTAAAATACAAGCAATTGATACACAATTGATATAAAAAGAATAAGTTAAAAGCCTCTTAGCCCAAGGTCTTGCAATCTCAACTCTCCTAGCTGCAACATAGTCAAAATTATTTATTTCCTTATTGATATTGAAGCCAAATCTAAGAGCATCATAATCTTCTTGCTCTTTCTTTGTCATTCTTTTATCAGAAAACTTCTCATCTATCATCTTCCATCTCCAATATACTCTTTGAGTGACTTCTCTGATTGATGATGTATATCAAGTAAAAGTCTTAGATTTCTATCTTTTTTTGCTGCATCTTCCAAGTATTCATACAAATTTGCATTGGAAGCCTCTAACAAAACAAGTAAATTCTCTGAAACATCATCAGATTTCTCTATATTGAAATAAGTTCTTTTCTGAATCAATGGTTTTCTGTTTTTTATGTCTATAAGCTTGATTTTTTCAGCATGAGAAGCCAAGTCTAAAGCAACTTTTTTCTCTTTTTTATCTATCTTGAAATAATCATCAAATGAAGACAAATCCACTCCCAACTGAGCCGCTCTTGCCAAATGAATACCTTTTAGCTCTTTAATCATTTGATATGTGGCAGCACTTGGTTTGTCACCACTGCTCAAGAAAAGACCCATCTGAACCAGTAAATTCATGGTTCTTGCAATATCATTTTCCACAAAACCAGTGGCATCTGCTATTTGAGATATCTTCATTGGTTTTTTGCTGTCTATCATTATCTGGACAATTTCTGGAACAATTTCTTCAAACATATTTTCTCCTATAACGGAATTTGGTCGTTTTCATATTAAAAAAAATAAACATTAAGTCAACAAAACAAAAAGACCAAACACATATATAATGTTTAGTCTTTTGAATTTATAAAGTCAATTGGATTGAGAAATTTTACAGTGGTTTTTCCTTCAAACCAGCAAACACTTCTTCAGATATCTTCAAATCATCCAATCCAACCACTTTAAATGGCTGCAAGTCTGTTTCTTGATAACCGTCCAAACCAGACAAAATTTTCTTTTGCTGAGCGTCAGTAGGTCTAAGATTGATAAACAAGTCTTTTAAAAGCTCTCTCTGAGCTTGTGGGAAGTTTGGAGCAACCAATAAGACGTGTCCTGGTGCAGGTTTCCCTCTATACAATATTTTGAATTGCTGTGGGTTTTGTTTAACAAGTCTTTCTCCAACAATATCTCTTACAATAATACCATCGGATTTCTTTGTTCTAACCAATTCAATCAATTGCTGTTGACCTGTTTGTAAAATTTCAAAATTAGGATCTGTAATATCTTTTAGAACACCATCTACCAACAAGCTGTATTGTGTGTGTGATGTAACAGTTGCACCAACAGCACCAGATATTTTCTTACCCTTCAAGTCTGCTGGTGTATCTGATTTTGTAGTGGTCAAACCAACAACAACTGGTCTTAGACCGTCACTTCTACCAACGATAGGAATCCAACCTTTTTTAACCAATTGAGAAGCCATAAGACCACTGGTATAAACAATATCCAAGTTACCAATATTTGCGTCTTGTGCAATTTCTCTGTCACTTCTGTCAGCCTCAAGGATAACCAAAACACCCAACTGCTTTGAGAGATAGTTAGACAAAGGCAAGAATCTGTTAATCAATGCTCTAACCTCAAATGTGTCAACAGCACCTGCATACCAACCCATGGTTACAGAGTTTTGTAAACCATATTGACCAATAAGCCTGTCTCTCTCTTGGAAAATGTTAACTTCTTGAGCATATATGTTAGGGGCAGAACCCGCTACCAAACCTGCTGCTAAAAACTTCAATAATTCTCTCTTTTTCATTTTTTATCCTTTAATATTAATTAACTTGTTTATGTTCTCAATCAATTCTTCTTCCTTGTATGGCTTACCTAAGAATCCAGAAACACCCAACTCCATCGCATAATTTCTGTGCTTGTCGGCTGTTCTTGATGTGATCATAATGATAGGTATATTTTTGTAACTGTCAATATTCTTGACGTTCTTAGCAAATTCAAAACCATCCATTCTAGGCATTTCAATATCAGACAAAATAATGTCTGGTGTAACAACCTGCAACTGTTCAAGACCATCAGCACCGTCTTTAGCTGTTACAACGTTAAAGCCATACTTCTCCAATACTTTGGTAGTTGCACGACGAACAGTAATAGAGTCATCAACAACCAAGACAGTTCTTGTAGACTTTCTTGTATCCTGCTCTTTGTTGTTTGACTGACCACCGCTGGTTTTTTGTGAAACAATGTGCTTCTTGAAGTGCTCACCTAATAAAACTGGGTTGATAACGATACCTTGTCTACCGTCACCTAGCAATGTTGCTCCAATAATACCATTGAACTTTGCAAATAATGAACCCATTGATTTGATTAAAACCTCAGTGGTCATTGATATTTTATCAACATGTAAAACAACATCTTTATCCTGATATGAAGTTCTTATTAAATTGTTGTACACTTTAATTTCAGGAATTTGTTTAGAATCAACCAAACCTAATGCATGTCCTGCATATAAAAGATCGTAATTCTTTCCTCTGAACTCAACCTTACCTGTATTGTATCCATTGACCAAATCTGTCTGTTTTATAGAATAAATTTCTTCAATGAAACTTGTCGGTATTGCAACTAATTTGTCAGATACAACTGTCAACATGGACTGACTGGTAGCAACTGCCACAGGTAATGTAATTTTAAATGAAGATCCCTTATCTTTTTCTGTTTCAATTTTAACAAAACCACCCAATGCTGTAATTTCACTCTTTACAACATCCATACCAACACCACGACCAGAGACTTGTGAAACTACATCAGCAGTTGAAAAGCCTGGCTGGAATATTAAGTTAACAATATCATCTTTAGATAAAACATCTGACTCAGATATTAATCCCTTCTTTAAACCAATACTTTTAACTTTCTCAATATTTATACCTGCACCATCATCCTTAATTTCAATGATAATGAAGTTTCCATCAGAGAATGTATTCATAACAATCTTACCAACTGAATTCTTTTTCTTTAATGCTCTTTCATGTGAAGACTCAATACCGTGAGCGATACAGTTTCTCAACAAGTGTTCAATTGGACTTGTTACTTTTTCAAGTACAAGACGATCCATCTCTGTTTTCTCACCATTAAGCTCTAATGTAACTGCTTTTTGTAATTCTTTTGAAGTATTTCTAGTGATTTTATACAATCTATCACTGATACTATCAACTGGAATCAGTCTAACTTTCATCAAATTATCAAGCAAGTTGTTTGTTAAAATGGATTGTTGAACAATTGAGTTTTCTTCAGTCTTTAAGAATGTTTCCATCAAACCAACAGTATCATCTACGTCAGATACGGCTTCGTTCATGAATCTTGTTAATTCTTGCAATCTTGTAAATCTATCAAATTCAAGTGGGTCAAAGTTATCATCATGCTCTTCAAACTCTGTTTTTTTCGCTTGAATTTGACTTTCTGCCTGAATTTCAATTTCTTTTAAAATTGTTAATAGTTTGTTAGAAGAACCTTTTAAATCAGTTAAAGATTTCTTATTGTTCTGCAACATACCTTCCAAAGCAGTACGTGATAATCTGATATCACCAGCTTCGTTAATCATCTGATCTATTTTATTTGATAAGACTCTAATATATTGTTTCTGCTCTTTATCTTTTTCCTTGTCTTTTTTATCTTCTTTAATCTGGCTTACTTGCTCAACATTAGAATATACACTATCAACAACAACTGTATTTTCAGAATCACTATTTTCATTTGATTCAACAAAAATACTATCTAACCAACTATTAATGTTTTCAGTCAACACTTGACTTGGATCAGTCATTAAATAATTAATTTTTTCAACTTCTGTTTCAAGCAAATCTTTAATCAAAAACATATTGATTTTTCTATCTGAGACATAATCCATTAAGGACTCAAGCCTATGAGCCAACATACCCATTTTATTTGAACCAGCCATACGTACACTTCCTTTAAAAGTATGTAAGTATCTCTTTAATTCATCTGAAGAACTATCATCTAATCCAGATTCTTTAATGGACTGAACAATAGGAATTATTTTCTCCATCATTTCTTCAGCTTCTGGTTTTGATATTTCATACATTTCTGGATCAAATTCATCAACAACTGTTGATATTTTTTCTTCAAAAATTGTTTTTATAAAATTGTGGTTATCAAGAAACTGGTTTATTCCAGCAACTTTTTTGCTATCAATTGTTTCCCCTTTAATTTCAACAGGCTTATCAAATACTATTTCTTCAAAAATTATTGAGCTATTGTTTTCAGAGATTGAAAAGTCTTCTATATCTACTTTTTCCATATTTAATTCTTTTACCTCTTTTTCTTCTTCAATCAGATTATCAACAGAAACAACATTGTCAAATGATTCCTCAATATTGTATTCAATGTTATCTTCAAATTTAACTTCTTCTAATTCCAACAACTCCAATTCTGGTTCTGGTTTTTCCTCTAACTGAACTTCTAGTTCTTTTGAATGACTGAATATGTCTTTATATTTATCTTCAAATATAAAAACTTCTTCAGTCATTTCTTTTAGGATTTCTTCCCGAACAGAGATTGGAAGAATCTCTTTAAAGGTGAGTTCAGATTTTTTTTTTAGGATATTCGCTAGTATGCGGATATCCTTTTTCACTGAATCAATTCTATCTTTTCCTACAGAATCCAGCATTTTTTGTCCATTATCAAGTTCTCTAATTTTGTTCTCCATATTACTCATTTTTTCAAGTAAGACTCTTATAACTTCTTTTTGTGATTCATTCTCTCTCTCTAAAGAATCAACAATATTTCTATGCTGACTTGTTATTTCCTGGTGAATATTTTTTGAGAAAGCATCAAATTCCTCAGAACTTACTCCACCATTCATCATTTCCATTTGGTTACGCATTTCATCAATATTTTTATTAACAACCAATATGTTTGTTTTGAATGAATCGCTAACATCATTAGCAAACCCATTTAACATATCTTGTACTGCTAAAATAATTTCTGAAGGATTACCAACATTACCACCTTCATTAACAGGAGATATATCAACACCTTGATTATCATTATAGGATTCCATATCTGAGAACCCATGCATTACAGGAGATTCCTCATATCTATGAGAATTGTCTATAAGAACGTTTTTATCATCAAACTGTTGATCAACTATTTTCTTATGTAACTCATTTAAATGCTCTATAATATTATTATAGTAGCTTGTATTATCATTATCTGAGTTTACAACTCTAAAATTATCTAAGCTATTTACTGCATGACGAATGATATTCATATCTTCTGCATTAAGCATCATTTGCTTATCAATTGTGATTGTTGCTATATTTTCAGCAAGTGAAGAAACTTCAGCAATTTTTTGCATATTAACTGTTCTTGAAATAGAAGCCAAAGTGTGTGAATGTCTCATAAAGCTTTCAGTCAATTCAACTTCAGAAGAATAATTACTTTCAACAAAATCCTTCAATGCTTTAATATGCTCAGCACTTTCTTCAAGGAATAAATCAAACAATGAAGATGAAACTTCTTTGCCATCAATAATCATTGTTTCTTTTGTTGTTTCTAAAAAGGATTCAGAATCCAATTCTAATTCTAAATCAAGATTAGCTTCTTCTTTTACTTCTTCAGTTGGAGTTGAATCCTCTATAAAACCTATTGAGCTTTCAGCATTCAAATCAATACCATCAACCTCTATAGCTTGATTTACTTCCATATTTTCAATCTCTAAGTCAATATCGCTGAAAGACAATTCTGATGTTTCTTCTTTTGATTCTGTTTCCAACTCTAATCCTAATTCCATCTCCATTGCAATTTCTGGTTCTGGTTCTGGTTGAATCTCTACTTGAATTGCTGACTCTAGCTCTATATCTAAAGGCATTTCAATTGATGGCAACTCTTGGACAACATCATTATTAACTTCTGACTCTATCAAGTTATTTTGTGGTTGATCAAGGAAATCGAATTCTAATTGAGTATTTTCCTCTACTGTATCAACATTGATTTCAACATGATTTTTAATATTTGGATTAAGCTTCAAAAATCTTTTCTTGATTGAAACCAAATCAATAGATACTGAATTATCAGTCTTCAAGTCATTAACCCAACCAGCAAAGTTCTCTTTCATTTTTTGAACTTCTTGAAAAAGCTCTGGAGTTAATTCTAATTCTCCACCCAACACTCTATTTAGAGTCTGCTCTACCATCCAGCCAGCTTCTCCAAAAAACTCAAGACCAACCATTCTTCCACTTCCCTTTAGAGTGTGGAAATATCTTCTAACATCTTTAAGCTTTTCCATATCACCAATGTTATTGGTTAGCTCTTTTAATGTTGTTGTCATTTCACCTAAAACCTCATCTGCTTCCATCAAGAAGAATTCAGCCAACTCAGGATCATTTGTTGTTTCTGTATATTGTGCTTCTGAAGAAATTTCAACAGTCTTTTCCACCTGAACTGGCTCTTGAAAGTGAACTTCTTCTACAACATGTTCAATAGTAGTTTTTTCTAAAACAACTGGTTTATTCTCTACTGCATCTTCTTTAACAGACTCTTGTATTTCAGGTACACTGGCTAATACATTATTTTCTTTTATATTTTGAAGATGTGAAAACTTCTTTAAAATGTTTTCATAAATTTCATCTGCTTCAGCCTCATTCTCATTTTTAAATGCATTAATAAATAAAGATATACCACTTAGCAATGATACACTGTCACTTATCTTTTCCTGATTTGTATTAGCAAAACCTTCTTTTGAAACTTCCTTCCAAACTACTATTATTTCATCAATTGCAGAACTCAAAACTGGTTTTCCAACAATTGAAAAAATACCCTTCATACCAGATAAAGGTTTAAATATGCTAACTAAATCTTCCACATCAGATCTATCAGATCTTAAAAACATATCTATAGTTTCTTCAACCTTTACAAGCTCTTGATGCAATTGATCAAAAATCTTTGTAAATGTTTTCTTTTCATCAGATTTCTGACTTACAGCATCTAGCACAGGCATATTTGCAGCAGCCAATTTTTCCAAGTCATTTGTAAGTGCAATTTTAATTCTCTCTACTTGAACTCTAATTTGTTTTCCAAAATCTGTTCTATTTCTATTCTCAAATGAGTTTTTTACAAAGTTATTGATACCATACTCTGTCAAAACCAATCCCATTGATAGTTCTTTTTCTAAAACTTCAGTAAAATCATTTGTACCATTTTTTACTAACATTAATCCTGCGCCCATTTCTGCAAGAAGTACATTTACTTCTTTTACAGAAACTAAAGATTCTGTAAGTTTGTTATTAATCTGAATAACCTTTTGTAATTGTCCCTGCATTATTTCAGTGGTAGAAGCTCTTTTGTTTCCTAAGTTAGAGAACTCTTCTTTAAGTTCTCCGAAAAGTCTTTCAGTTTGTAGAATTGACTCATTACTGAATGTTGTTCCTACTAAATCAATTCTAGTGTCAATAAGTTGATCTGAATAAGAAACCAAATCAAAATAGTTTTCTAAATCTTTAAATACTGGCATTTCAGTTAATTTAGGATTTGAATTAATGACATTCAAAATTTCAAACAACAAATCTTTAATATAAGATTCACTTGCTTTCAATGAGCCAGTTTTCTCACCTTCTTCCATACCTTTAACTGTAACAAACAAATTGTTTGTAGACTCAACCATACCAGCAATTATATGGTTAACTGTTTTATCATTGTCTGTAACATATTCTACAAATTTTTCATTAAATACAGGTGACAAAACACATATATAAAACTTTTGTAATCCAGATAGGATATAAAAGTTTTTACTAATTTTAAGTTTTTGTAAATGATCTAAAACATCATACAAGTTTTTGCACACAGATTGGTACTTTGTTTTTTCATCTGGATTTAACAACAAATTGTGATTTGATGTAAACTTAAGTACATCAGGGATTTTTATTGCTACAATTTGGTTCACTTTATTCAAGTGACTGACAAGTGTTTCTTTGTTTTTCTCATTTATAAACACACCAACCTTAAGGTCTTGTTGAATTTCTTCTGAGAAATCTGACTTAAAATCTAATTTAGGTGAAAATAAATCTTTAACAAAAACTTCCTTACCAGTAATTTCGCTTATCTTTTTATAATATTCAAAAAACTTAACAGGTTGATCTGAATTTCCATTTGCTAATAACTTCAAATATAGTGCACCATTTTTTAACACTAAATCTATCATTTCAAACAATTGAATTTGTTTTTCAATATTAAGTTCATTTCTTTTCATCATTTCAAGACCATCTTCAGAAGCAGATAGAACCTTTGAAAATCCAAATAGACCAATCATTTTTAATGTCTTCTGAATCTTTGAAATAACTCCAATAACATCATAGTTCGCTACAGGCTTTCTTTCACCCAATAATACTAAATTGTCTTCTATATTCTTTGTTGCTTGCTTAAAATAGTCAGCTAATGGAGCTTGAACTATTTTTAATGATCCTAAATTGAAATTTGATTCCATTATTTATCCTTAGTATTTTTAAAATGATTAACAATATTTAAATTTTTAAATGCCCTTTGTCAAGGAAATTATAGATAAAAAAAAGAAGAGTTATAAAACTCTTCTTCCTTTATTAGATTATTTATAATTACTCTACCTTGAAAGACTGAACAGATTCTCCCAATTCATTTGAAATTTCAGCAATTTCAGAGATTGAGTTAGCTGTCTTCTCTGTAGAATCTTTAGTTCTCTTTGTAACAATAAGAATCTGTTGTACGTTCGCACTAATTTGCTCTGATACTGTTGCATGCTTCAATGCATCTTCAGAAATCTTCTCGACAACTGATGATAGTTCTTCAGAAACACTCTTAATAACAGACAAAACCTGACCTGCATTCTCAGACAAATTCACACCTTTTTCAACTTCAGTAGTAGTCTTTTCAACTGATTGACTAACAGACTGAATATCTGTTTGTACAGCAGAAATCAAAGCACCCACACGACGTGTTGCATCAGAAGCCTTATTAGCAAGTTCCTGGATTGAGTCAGCAACAATTTTAAAACCTTTACCAGAGTCTCCTGCTTTAGCGGCTTGAACAGTTGCATTCAAGGCAAGAATGTTTGTTTCTTCAGTAATATCAGATAGCAAGTTAACAATTTCAGAAATCTGCTTTGAAGATTCACCCACTTTTTTCATCAAGTGCACAGTTTCAGTCATGTTATGGTTAATAATCTGCATGGACTCAATAGATGCAAAAACCTGCTGAGCACCTTTTGATGACATCTCTGCTGATTCTCTAGCAGTTTTTGATGTCTTTAGTGTCTTATCTGAAATATCTCTAATAGCATTGGATATCTCAAGAACTGATTGACCAGTCTCAGAAATTGATTTTGACTGTTTCTCAGAGTCTTTCAACAAGTTAATGGAAATTGTATTAACCTGATTAGTTTTTTCTCTCATTGAAAAAGATGTGTCTTTAATTTTCTTAACAAGTGATGATAATGAGTCAACAGTTGCATTGATAGAATCAGCAATAGCACCTGTAATCTCTTCTGTTACTGTTGTTTTGTGTGTTAAATCACCATCTTGAAGAGGTATCATTTCATTCAACAATCTTAAGATAGAAGACTGATTCTTGCTGTTTTCCAACTTCTCCAACAATACCCTGTTTTCACGTTCGTAGTTGTATATAAACAATGCAAGTGCAAGTGACAATAATAACAATAAGATTGACCCTACAATTAAAGAAAAACCTACTGTAGATGTTAAGAAGCTATTATCATTATAGAAGCTAAAAATTGAATTCATATCAGCATCTATTTTCTGTAACTGTGTTCCCATGACTGGTCCCAAATCACGTACAGCTATAATGTCATTTCCTCTTTTTGATGTTAAATCAACTACATCTGCGAACTTGACCCAAGATTCAGCAAACTTTTTATATGTACCAATAGGTGCATCATAACTGATAGCAGATATACCCTTATCTGGAGCACCATAATAAAGCTCATACAATGCAACTCTTACGTCTTGACGAGCCTTGTTTAGTGCAACAATACTATCCTGTGATACACTTTGAGCCAACAACAAGTTTGATATATTATTACTAATTACTTGAAGAGAACCCTTAATAAAATATATATTTGCAAGCTCATTTCTTGATGCACCAATTTGAACATACACAACTGCCAACCTATCAATTTGATCATTTAATTTAGAAACATCATTTTGAATCAACTCAACCCTTTGAGTTATGTTTCTAAGTAAGTCTTCTTGCGCTTTTAATGTATTAATATTTTTTGCAATCAAATCTTTTTGAGATTGTAATGAAGATTCTATTTGACCTATATCTTGACGACCAGAGGCTGAAAATTTGGTATTATAACCTTTTAAAGTTTCAAAATCTTTTTGTATTTGCTCCCATGAATCCAATGTCTTCTGTAAGTCTCCTGATCTTCCTATTACAGCACCACCGAAAGCGAAACCAAACTCTTTATATTTACCTGATAACTCAGTTGCAAGTCTTGAAGCTTCAACTTCTAATGTTGCATTCTGACGGTTTAATGTCAAACCAGAAATAACACCTAAAATAGATAAAATCAAAATACTTGAGGCTATTTTATATTGGGTTGATGTTGAAAAAGAACCAATAATAGGAATCTTTTTTTGCTTTAATTCATATGCTGATTCTGATAATGCTGAACTTGTATTGGTTTTTCTAGAAACCTTTTTTTCATCCATATCTATTGAACTATCTGATATACTTTTTCTTTCAAAATCAGAATCTTGAGTATTGATTGTTTTATTATTCTTTTTAGCGAATAATCCACTAATACTGAATTTCTTTTTTTCTTCTTTTTTCTGTTTTTTCTTCATTTCTTTTAGTAAATCTTCAGGCATTTCAGTATTCATAAATAATTCATTTTCTGTTGTAGCTAATGAACCCATTACATTTTCGCTCTCATCTTTTTCATCTTCAATTTTTGAAGCTGACAATGTAGCAATCTTTTCTTCTTTGTAAAATCCCAACAACTCTTCCTCATAATCAGAAGTGCTTGGACTTAAGGTATCACCCTTTGAATTAGATTTTGAAATTTTTGATATATCAGCATCAAAATCATCTCCTGCATTGTCCCAAGAGCCAGTTTGCTCTCCAGTTACATCAAAATTATCAACATTGTTGTTATCTTGATTATTTTTATTCTTTTTAAAAACGTTTTTAATACTCATATTTTCACCTTATTCTTAAAATGGGGACACTGTTGTCATGTACTTAATTATATTCTTCATATTCAAAACAAATACAGGTTTTATACCGGATGCATCAAGATAAACATCTGATACCATATCTGCAACTAAATTGAAATTATCCGCAGAAAATTGTCCATTCTTTATTGGTATATTTTGCTTTATCCTAAAATTTAAAATTTGCATCAATTTCCACTCATTCTCTGACATATTCTTTTGTATAATGAATGTTTCAAAATCAATACCATCGGCAAACTCAAGAACAGATTGTCCATTTTCTTCATTTTCTTTTGAAACTATTACCTTTGTAAACTCAGCAGAATAATCCAATTTCAAACTATCTAATAATATAGATGCATTAAAGAGTTCTAAGTTTTTCAAATAAACTATTCTTGAGTCTATAGTAACATTTTCTGAATCAAAATCTTCTTTTCCAGTAAAAAGCAATTTCATAATTTTATTAAATGATAATATGCTATAAACTTCACCATGCTCTTGATTAAAGCCAACTACCCATGACTTTCCTTTTACAATACTTTCGTACTTATTGTTCATTGATATTGATTTAAGTTCTTTAAGGGGAATAAAAAAGGAAAATTTATCATAAAAACAAGAAAGACCCAACATATCAGAAGATTCTGATAATTTTGTTGTTTGACCACTCTTTTTCTGTTCAAAAATTTCTAGAAACTGCTCATTCAGTCCTTTTTGAAATCCTAGTAGATCTATTTTTTTGAAAACTTTTGATTCAATCATTTTTTACACCAATTAACCTAATAACTTTTTGATTTCCTGCACCAACTCTACTTTATTTATTGGCTTAACAACATAAGATTTTGCACCTTGTCTCATACCCCAAACTCTATCTGTAGGCTGATTCTTTGATGTACACATTATTACTGGTATGTTCTTTAATGCTTCATTCATGCTCATTTGTCTTGTAGCTTGGAAACCGTTCATTCCAGGCATTACAACATCCATTAAAACCAAGTCAGGCATAATTTCTTCTGCTTTAGCCAATCCTTCAGCAGCATTTTCTGCCTCAAAAACTTCAAACATCAATTCATTAGCGATTTCTTTTAAAATTTGACGCTCAACCTTAGAATCATCAACGACTAAAATTTTCTTACCTTTGTACATATATTTCCCCTTTTTTCTTTAACATAACTAAAAAAAGATTAACTTGTCAACAAAATATTGCAAGCAATCCTGAAAAACTTTTATTTTGCATACTTACTGACTATTTCAATAATTCCTTCTTTTGTAAAAGGCTTTGTTAAATAGTCAATAGCACCCATCATAATACCTCTTGCCTTATCAAATTCACTATCTTTTGAGGATAAAAATATAATTGGAGTATTTTTAAACTTTGGATTTCTTTTTATTATTTGACATGCTTGTAAACCATCTATTTTTGGCATTATCACATCAATAAAAATTAAATCAGGATCTTCTTCATCAACTCTTGTCAGCGCTTCAAATCCATCTTCTATACAAACAACATTATATCCACCTTTTGTTAAAAACATCTCTGCACTTTTCCTTATGGTGTTACTGTCGTCGACTACCAAAACTTTCTTTTTTTCCACATGAATCTCCTATTATTTTAATAATTATGTATATTGATATAAGAAAAAATATAATAATCAAGCTAAATGTTAATTAAACTCATATTTAAACAATATTTTGAATTTTCATTAAGCTAGTAATTGAATTATTATTTCTGTAGTATATATATGTCTGAAAATCAACACTATGTACTTTAACATTCATTTTTAGTCCTCTTTCCCACAAATCTCCATCTTCTGCATACATATCTCTATAGCCACCTATTTTCCAAAAAATCTCTCTCTTTATAAATATACTAGCTCCTTGAGAAGAATCATGTATATGCATAAGTGTCTTTGGGTTATTTTTATCTACAACATATTCATCACCGATAATTTTAACTTTCCCATATAAATAATCTGCATCATTATTTTTCATATAATCTAATCTAATTTGAATATGTTCCGGTAACAATTCATCATCAGAATCAAGTGCTGCCAAATATTTTGTTGTTGCAAGTTTTGCAGCAACATTTCTAGCATTCGCTAATTTTTTATTTTTTCCTAAAACAATTAAATTAAATCTATCATCATTTTTGATAAGGCTTCTAATAACTTCAACACTATTATCAGTACTACAATCATCAACTATGTTGCAAATAAAATCTTCATAAGTTTGATTTTTTAAAGAATTAATTGACCTTTCAAGATATTTTTCACCATTATAATTGGGGAACATAATTGTAACTTCACTCATATTTAACTTCCTTTACTCTGTAAAATTATTAATAATTTCATTATTGTCAAATATTTGTTTATTAACTTTCTATTTTTATTAGTTTTCCAAAAACATTTTCTCTATTTGTCCAACCATTAATGTTTCCATGATTGTTTGAGATTTGAACCCTATCACCAGATATTGCAGATATTAAATGTAAATACTGATTACCAGAAACTTTACAAAGTACTATGTCATTTTTCTCTAGTTTATTAAATTCAAGAATTGGCTCTACAGTACATAATTGACCACTGTTTATTTTCCCTACCATTGAATTTCCTCTAGGTCTAAACTTAACTGTCTGACCTAACTTTAATTTTAATATATACTCATTTGCCCAACCCATTAGTTTTACCTTTTAAATTTTGAGAATATAGTACTTTGAAAATTAAAAATTTACAAGCATATAATATTAAAATTAGATTACATCAATAAGAACGAATTGACAATAGCAGGCAATCCCCATATAATTCCTCAAAGAAAAACAAATATGAACGAAAAAGGCTTTTATTTTGATCCGAAAAAATGGTTAGGTGACTCAATTGTAATATCAATGGATTGGGATTGTAGAGCCATGCATCTTCACCTAATGGCAATTGCTTGGCAACAAGAAAAAAAAGGTTATTTATTAAAAGATGATAAAATCTTATTAAAACTATTGGGAATTTCTGATATAGAAGATTGGAACAATAGAATAAGACAACAAATTCTTATGGCTTGGAGAGAAGAAGATTTAGAAACAAAAATGGGTATACAAACATTTATATACCAACCTGGGTTATTGAAAAATGGACCAGATGCCAATGAAACAAAAAAAGCTCCTAAAAAAGAAAGAGTAAAAAAAACAAAGCTTTTAGAGTTTGAATCAGAAAATCAGGGCTTTAATTTAAAAGAAATATTAAAACTAAACAATACAGCTACTATATTGAACGAACAATCAAATAAAGAGGAAAGAAGTTCTATTTGGTCTTTAGGTGTTGATATGATGCAAAGTCAAGGCAAAACAAATGGACAGGCAAGAGCTTTTATAGCAAAGACAATTAAACAATTCGGAGATAAAGCAGTTGCAGCAGCTATAGGTCAATTAAGCTTAAAAGAAGTTAAACCAGTAGATATACAGTCATATTTAATAGGAATATTGAAAAAACAACAAGAAACTATAAATTCAAGCAGCAGCAAAGGCAGAGTATCCATATAAAAAATAAGGGAATTATCAATGTATAAGTGGACAGATTTTAAAATTAATTTAGATGATAATCAGTTATCTCAAGAACATATTGAGATTGATTGCCCATCCTGCTTGCCTAGAAGAACAAAGAATCATATTCCCACTCTATTTATAAATACCAATGATCAAAGTTGGTTTTGTAAACACTGTGGCTTTGCTGGTAATTTATTACAAGGATTTCAACAAATATCTCCTTCTATGGTTTTATCTGAGCCTTGGATATTTAATCCAACACTAAAATTAGAAAGAGTGCATCAAGAATTAAGTAAGACAGTTATTGAGAATTTTAAGAAAAAAAGAATCTCAGAGACAACTTTAAATCATTTCAAAATAGGAATTACAAAAAAATATTTCCCTGAGATAGAAGAAAATCTAAATTGCTTGGTTTATCCATATTATCAGAACCACAGACTTGTTAATATAGTTTATTTGTATGGTTCAAATAAAACATCAGAAATTGGTGGTGTTCAAAGTTGCTTTAATTATGACAATATTGACTTAGATCACACATATATTGTTTTAGATGAATTAGAAGTTTTTTCATTCTATGAAGCTGGAAGAATGAATGTCATTTCTTTATTTGGTGGATTACCACACTTAAAAGATGAAGATGAAAAATATAAAAATAAGGTTCTAGAATGTCTTACAAATATTGAAGATAAAATTAAAGATATAAAAAAGATTACATTGGCTTTACCAAATAAACCAATTGGAAATTTGATTAAAGATGAATTACTAAGAAGATTTGGTAAAGAAAGATGTTGGGTTGTTCAACCACCAGAACAAAATTATTCTTGGAACGATATACTTGTTGATTATGGTCCACAAAAATTAGGTGTTTTGTTAGACACAGCTAAAGCTATTCCCGTAAGAGGTATTTTCGATATTGATGATGTTGAAGATAGATTTGATGAATTGTATTATAATGGTCTTACAAAAGGATATACAACAGGATATGAATCCTTAGATGAACACTATACTGTTGTTCCTGGACAATGGACAATTCTAACTGGTATACCTGGTCATGGTAAATCTAACTTCCTAGACTCTTTAATGGTTAATCTATCAGTCATGCACGATTGGAGATTTGCTATATTCAGTCCTGAAAACCAACCTATTGCAAGACATTTTGCAGGCATTATAGAAAAATATTACAAAAGACCATTTGACCTTGATAGAGCAGGAAGAATTACAGAAGAACAAAAAGATGAAGGTAAAGAATGGTTAAAAAAACACTTTTCAGTCATACTTCCAGATGAAGATGATAGCTGGTCTATAGATGGAGTATTATCACTGGCTAAAGTTTTGGTTTATAGAAAAGGTATTAAAGGACTTGTCATTGACCCTTGGAACGAGCTTGACCACTCAAGACCCAATAATCAAACTGAAACAGAATATGTCTCAAGTGTACTTACAAAGATTAGACAGTTTGCAAGAAACTATGGTGTTCACGTATGGTTGGTTGCTCACCCTGCTAAACTATACAAAGACAAAGATGGTAAGTACCCTGTTCCAACACCTTATGACATCAGTGGATCAGCACACTACAGAAACAAAGCAGATAATGCCATTACTGTTTGGAGGAATGTGGGTCATGAAGATCAAAACGTAGCAGATATTCATGTACAAAAAATTAGATTTAAAGAAGTTGGTAAAGTCGGCTTAGTAAGTTTAAGATCAGATATTGTTACAAGTTGCTTCTATGATGACATTGACCAAAACAAGAGAAGAAAAGCTCTTGAAAGTGGTGAAGTTGTACCAACTGAAAGATTGAGAAAAACATTTTAATCAGAAACCATAATGTTTTCTTTTACTTAAGAACATAAAAGATATTCCAAGAATAAGAAAACCTACCAAAGAAAAAACACCAAATATTGCAGAAGTTACAGCGAGATAAATGAATACCATATCTACCTTGTTTGCAAAACCTTCAAAACAACTTATCAAGGAAAACCAAATACAAGTTAACAACATCAAATTAATAATAGGTAAAATAAGTAAATCTACATTTTTCCTGTTGAAATTATAAGCATGTAACCTCTCAAGTTGACTACCTCTATGACAATCTTTAAAATTATTTAAAGGCCAGAAAAAAGTTTTCCAAATATTTATAATATAGTTATTAATTTTATACATACGAATTTAAGTTTAGTCAGTTTCATCAAGATATATGAAAAATACAACAAATCAATATACGAAAGTTAATCATGTACAACAAAAAAGAAGAGTTTCAAGAAATATATAATACATTGAAAAATGGTAAACTTAAAAACTTATCTGCTGTTAGCTACAGGATTAACTATTTTTTTCAAAATTTTGGAGTTGAGAAAAATGACAAACCTAATGAATTAATAAAACGACTTGGTATAACTAACGAAGAAGAAATATCAATGTTCAATTATATATGTTCAACCTTTTATATATTAAGTCCCAAAGTCATGAATTCTGACTTTTGGCAGATTAAAAATATATCAGATGAACAAAAATTGTCTTTGATAAAATTTTCATTACTAAATAAAAAAAGTAACTTTTATAAAAGAGTTGTAGAAAAAAAACTTGAATATACCATTACTAATAAAGAAAATACAACTGAAAAAGAAATTCTCATTTTAAGCACCCTGCACCATACTGGTGTTAATACATCCCTAAAACAACTACTTTATACTGTATTTAAAGATGACCCAAAATTTAATAAAGAAGGATTCATTAAAGTTTTAGACTTAAAAACTGTAAAATTACACCATATTTCCTTATTATTAAATGAACAAATAGAAATCTTGAAAGATATAAAAGTAAATCAAGTAAGATCTGGAATATCAAAAAAAAATTATATTCATCAAATTCCTGAAGAATCAAATATTTATGATTATTTTCTAGCAATTAAATTCTTTAAAAACTACACAGAAAGTATAAAATTCAATTATAAATATCTAAAAATTGATGATATATACATATCAAAAAGTGTATCTTCTATCATATCTCCTATGTTGGATTTAAAATACAACAATTGCTCTAAAGAAACACAACCATTATATAAAGAATTGAAATCCAGATATTTGGAACAGTATTTAGATATGCACTATGATAATACCCAAAAAAATCATAAAAGAAGTAAAATATAAAACATAATCTCGATTGACTTATTTGTACCCTAAATGTATAATCAGGAGACTAGAAATAAGGTAAAAAATGGCATATAAAGGTCAACAATCATCATTACAAAATACAGAACAAATAGGTTCATTCAGTGGTTATATAAGAAGACCACTACCTACTCAAACAGGTATGATTACACAGATATTTGGGGAAAACGGTGAAGACTCAGATATGATCGTAGCACTTTCTTTGAGTAAATATCAAGACCTTCAAGTTGTAGTCAACATATACTTAATTAAAGATTCAAATGGTCAAATAATGAAAGAAGGAGATAATTATCCTTTGATTTCTACATTCATGGGATTTATCAGAAGATCAGCACCAAAAAGAGATGGTATGATGGCACAGTTTTTTGCACCTAATGGTGCACATTCTGATAACGTATCAATTCTAAGCAAAACAGATTACCAAGATTGTTTGGTTCTTGTTGATGTAAGAGGAATTACTGCATTTGCAAGTGATGCAGAAATTCAAAAAGAAAACAAAGAACTCATTGATAATAAATATGTACATAAAGTTACAAGAAATGAAAAATTAGAATTCCAGAAAAAAGAAAAACAATTTAGAAAAATGAATGAAAACCTCAATGTAAGTGAGTTCTTCAATAGAATTGAAGTATTGCTTGCTCTTGGTAATAAAGATGATTTTATCAACTGGCTTACAGAACATAAAACATGCTCACATAATCAAGATGATCCATGTAAAAATGAATCTGACTTTACTGAAATTACTCAAGGTCTTTTGAAACCTTTTAACTATTTACCAGTATGCTCAGAACATAAAAATGCAATCAATGAATTTGAACATTTTGATAAAAATAGATTCTATTATGAAATGAAACATAGAATGCTTTTAAAATCTTGGGCATCACATACTGTCAAAGAAAAATTCTCATATGATGGCAAAAGTGAACCAGACCCAAGCAGAGTGTTGGACTGGGCTGCAAGTAAAAAAATATCACATCTATTACCATCAAACTATAAACAGGTTTTGTAATCATGTATGAGATATATAATAAATCTTGTTATGGCTTAAATGAATTGGGAAATAATTCTATAGATGCAATCATAACAGATCCACCTTATGGAATTAAGTTAGAGAAATGGGATGATTTACCAAATCCTGAAATATGGGACGATTGTTTTAGAGTTTTAAAGCCTGGTGGCTATTTGCTGTGTTTTAGCTCTATCATGTTTCAACATGTTTTTACTCAAAACTTAATTAAATCTGGCTTTGAATTTAAAGATGTTATTTTGTGGGTTTACTTAAATGGTAGAGTTCCTCCTATAAATATTGATCAAAAAATAGATGATCATCTAAAAATAGAGAGAGAAGTTATTGGCGAATACAGCTACAAACAAGGTGTTCCAAACAGTAAAAAATCAAACACTTATACACATGATAAGAAAGCAGTTAAGACAAAAGCTTCTGAACAATCACAAGCTTGGAGTGGATTTGGTACTGGTTTGAAGACAGCTTATGAGCCTATCATTATGGTACAGAAACCTATAGAAAAAGGTCTTTCTTTAGCTGAAAATATTTTAAAATATAAAACTGGTGCAATTAATCTAGAAGATACAAGAATTCCTTATGATTCAAATGAAAAAAAAGTAGGGCACAATCCTCATCCTTTAGGTAGAGTTATGCCAAATATAATACAGACAGAGAGCTTTGGAGAATATGAAAAGTTTTTCTTTGTAGGAAAAGTCAGAGATGGTAAATCTACAAATAACAATCATCCAACTGTTAAACCAACACTTCTTATGAATCAGCTTATTAATTTAGTCAGTATTGAAGGACAAACTATTCTAGATCCATTCATGGGTTCTGGATCAACTGGTGTTAGCTCAATTATAAACAATAGAAAATTTATTGGATTTGAGAAAATAGAAAATTATTTTCAAATTAGTGAAAAAAGACTTGCAAACAAAAAATAACAACAATAAAAAAACCCTCCGAAGAGGGTTTTCTTTTATACTAACCTTTATTTAGTTTCTTTTACCAAACTTAACGATTGGCTTTGTTGCAGGTGCTGCGGCTGCATTGTCTGTTGGTGTATCAGCAAAAGGGTCAAATCCATCACCATCATCCACAGGCATTGAAACTGGTGCTGGTGCAGGAGCAGGTACTGCTGGTGCAGAAGTTCTTTGCTGTGTCATAGGCTGTTGATTTTGTTCAACTGGTCTTGTATTTTGCTGCTGTTGAGGTTGCTGTGGTTGTTGGTTAGTCAACGCATCATTCTTTTGCAACTTCAAGTTCGCATGAGGCTCAACCTTGAAACCTTCAGATGTTCTGATGAATGCATGAACATGACCTTTTGTGTGGTTAGCATGCAAGTCAGATACCCAATATGAAGGAACTTCTTGTGGTTTTCCATCAATCTTTACAAGCTTGTTCTTTGATATTTGAATAATACCATTTACAGCATTGTTGTTACCTTGAATTTCAACTGTTTGAGCCATATCAACGAAGCTCTTTCTGTAGCAAAGCTGGAAAAGTGGATTCTTGTCAGCATTGGCATCTCTTCTTGGATCACCAGTTGTCAAACGCAATTTATCATTAATACTTGCAGGATAGCTTCTGTAAGGGCATACCTCAACAATCATATCATCCAAGTGATTCTTGAACTGCTCATGCTCGGAAATATAAGAAATATAACCCTCACGCAATTCCATCATTTCAGCACCAGTCAATGCATGACCTGTTTTCTTACCATTCTCACCCTCTTCACTCACCCAAGAGAAAGGAAGGCTTGTGTCAACTGCTTCATAAACAGGAGTATCATCAGGTTGCTTTCTATCTGTCTTGAGCAAAGCTCTGAACTGAACACCGATAGTAGGTACAGTTACTTTGTCCTTACCAATCATCATACCAGATGAAGCAATTGCCTCATCCATTTCTTTTGCAATTTTCTGAAGGGCAACATCATCATTGATGTCAATACCACGAGTTGGCCAGTGGTGAACACGGCTTACTCTTTTGTCTCTGTTTTCATCTGTTCTACCAGACAATGTAAACACACCTTGGAAGGTCTTGTCTGCCTCAGGGTTAGGAACACCCGCAATTCTATCTGCTTCAGTTACAGCGTAACCATTACCATTGTCTCTCTTTAAAACTTTGGTTTTTTTCAAGATCAGTCTTGACCCTGCTGGATGTGCTTCAGCCATCTTCTTATTGATGTTGTGTCCCATCCAGTTCAATGTATCTACTTTCAAGCCCTTCTTTTGGACTGAATCTTCTGCACTTCTAAATGATTGCTCATTGATTCTGACTTCAAATTTTTTGCCATTGTCATCTACGGCAAACATGATCTTTTGTGGGATATCATAACCCTCTACTGTCACTAATCTATCAAACGAACTCTGCTGCATTGAGTTGTTGTCTGAGTTTGCCATTGCTGGGCGTTTCATTCCTGCTGTATAAGCCATATAATTTTCTCCTGTTTTGGTTAAGTTGATCAATCACGATTTGAATTTTAATCGCTAATTGTTCAAGTATTTTAGCACAGATCTTTAAAAAAGTAAAATACTTTTTTACATTTATTTCAAGGAATTGAATTATTTGTCAAAATCATAAAAAACATATATAATTCACTCTTTTATAAGAAAACATGTACATAGAATACAAACCATTAAGTCAAAAGCCCGACAGTAGTACTTATGTACCATTTGAGCTATCTGAGGCTCAAAAGTCAGGAATTCTTAAAATTGACCCCAAAATCAGGAAAAATTGGGACGATTGGGTTGCAAATGAACTAAAAATTACAAAAGAAGCACTTTGGGAATCTTATTCTAGTGAGCAAATAGACTCCATTGGCATATGTATATATAACTTTCTTAAAAACGACAGATTCATTATTGGAGATGAAACTGGTATTGGCAAAGGCCGAATATTAAGCGGTATTTCAAGATGGGGTTGGATAAATAATAAAAAAATACTTTTCTTTACAGAAAGAGAACACCTTTTAACTGAATTCTGGAAAGATTTGAATGAAACCAATAATACAGACCTAATTAAAAATCCAGTCATTTTTCACTCAACATCAAAAATATACAATCCAGATATGAGCATTGCTCTGAGGGGCACCACAAAATCTGTTCGTGAAATTGAAGCCAATGGATTTGCAGAAGATACCAACATAGTCTTTACAAACTATTCTCAAATATCTTTGAAGCAACACAAGAAAAACAAGCTCTCCATATTGGAAGAATATTGCAACAACTCTATCATCATTATGGACGAGTCTCACAATGCCACAGGTGACTCCAATACAAAAGAATTCCTCCTTAATTTAATAGAGAAAACACCAAACATTGTATTTTCATCAGCAACATTCATAAAAGATGAGTCACAATTTGAAATATATGAAAAAAGCTTCAAGTTCACAGACTCAGTAGTTTCTTTGATGAAAAAGATTATCAAAAATGATGACAAAGGCACTTTAAGAAAAATACTCACCTATGAACTGACAAAAAATCTTCAGTTCTGGAGAAGAGAGCATGAGCCTTTGAAAATTGGCTGGCAAACCATATTCTGTGATAATGAAGAAGAAATCAATAAATATGTTGAAAACTATTCTGTTGTTATTAATAAATTGTTTAACATTGTCTCCAACATATCTAAACAATCAGAGTCTATAGAAAATCAACAAGTAACCAATGCATGGTTCTCTTTGGGCGCTACCATTAACAGATTAAGCCGAAATCTTCTATTGATTTTGAAAACACCCATGTTGGTTAAAAGTGTTGAAAAAAGTCTTGAAAATGACCATAAAGCAGTTATTGTCATAGACTCAACACTGTCTAGCATGATTAAGAAGATTCATCAAAAATACCTTGATGAAAATCTCATCAACAATGAGGGCAATGATGACTCAAATGAATTTACCGATACAGAAGATTCAGAATACATCTATAACTTCCAACAGTCTTTGGTCTTTGTGATTGATGAAATATTAAAAGAATATATATCACATAACCAGCACGATAACATTTTGGTGGAAGAGTATAAAGATTTACTTAAGTCTACTGAATTCTTCTCTTCTCTAACCATATCACCTATAGATTACATCAAAGAAAATCTTCAAACTAAGAATATTGCTTGTGGTGAAATTTCTGGACGAAAAATTCATCTGCAAGACAATAAAATTAAAAATCTAAAACTAGAGCCAAAGACAAAAATCGTCAAAGACTTTAACGATGGTAAAATCAATGTTCTTATCATTACCAGAGCAGGAGCTTCAGGAATCAGTGCACACTCCAATAGAGCATTCATTGACCAAAGAGTGAGAGACTTATACGAGCTTGAAATAACCAATAGACCTACTTATAGACTACAGTTCATGGGCAGGGTCAATAGAAAAAACCAAGTTCATCAGCCTCTATTTTTTAGCATTGTAACTAAACTGCCGTTTGAGCAAAGAATAGTCAATATTGAGAGAAACAAGCTCAATGTTCTTCAGTCACATATCAGTGGAGAGACCAATAAACTCAATGAAGAAAATATCATTAATTTGTACAATCCTTATACAGATAGCTGTGCATTTGATTACTTGAAAAATAATCCATCCCTTGCTTATCAGATGGGCATTAGCCTTAAGACAAAAAAATCAGATTACTACTATATAGACAGCTTACTTAAAAGATGTATTGTTCTTTCACCAGAAAAACAAAATTTTCTATATGACTTCTTGATATCAACCGTTGTTACTTATCAAAAAATTCAGGTAAGAAAAAATAATCCAAGCAAAATAACAGTTGATAATATAAAAACATTTTGGCACCAACTGGATATACCACAGCAAGAAGAATTTAAAAAAATATATGGTAACTTTCCTCATCTGAGCATTAATCAATTCAAATTTCCTTGGGTTGGGATCGCATCTACAAAATATCATTTCTTAATTGATTCAGTATTTGATAAAACACTTGAAAAAGAATATCTTAAAAATAAATCAAATGAGTCTGAAGCACTCAATGTGATTGCCAAATCATACAAGTTTATCATAAGGAAGAATTTATATAACAACCAATACCTTGATAAACACATCAAACCAATGATTGATAAATTATCTCTTGGTAAACAGATGATCTTAAAAACAGATTTTGGCAAGATATTTGGCTACATACACAACATAGAATATCCTCAAATAAAAGAGGCAGAAAACTACCCTAACTTGATACTCTTTCATATCAAAACCATCAACCCAAGTATGAATGAAAATGTGTTCTATGCACCTGAAGATTATTTTATTACACTAAAAGAAATTATTGAAAGCCATAGCATAGAAGTAAAAGAAACTCCTATCAATTGGACTCACTACTCAAGAGCAAAAAGAGAAATCATCAGGGATAATTATTGTTTGGTTGGACACCCTGTTTATTTGCAGTTTTTACAATCCTCTTACGGTATTGGAGAGATAGAGTATTTGAACTTCAATGGTGAGAATAAAATGTGTTATGTTGTTCCTAAAATCATGAAAAAAGAAGACTTCATAAAAATAAGAAAACCCATCTATCAACCCAATAAAATAATGGAACTTCTTATTGCTAGAAAAATAAGTAATATGACAACTACATGGAGAAGTGAGGAAGAAGAAAAACCAAGCCTGAAACTTGAATCAACAACTGGTGGATATAATCTCATGATTGCCAATGAAATACATAGAGATAAAGAATTCATTGATTTTCCAATGAAAAAGAAACTGAGCAATTATAGAGGTGCTACCAAAGATGGCTACCATTGTTATTTTATTATATATAAAGAGATAAGAACAATTCTATTTATGCTTGAAAAAAGAGAAGTTATCTGGTTTATTTAAAACAAAAAGGATAAAAATATGGAAATTATTATGATCGCTGCTGTTGAAAACAACTATGGCATAGGAAAAAATGGAGCATTGCTTTGGCATATTCCTAAAGATTTAAAATGGATGAAAGAGCAAACACTCAATCATACTATTGTAATGGGCAGAAAAAGCTTTGAAGATGTATTGAAGTATACAAAAAACAAACCACTACCACAAAGAGAGAATATTATCATATCATCTCAATATCAAGAGTCTTGGCCCCAAGACATTATTGTACTCAATAGTGTTGAAAAAACTCTTGAATATTTATCCAACAGGGATAAAGTATTTATTTTAGGTGGACAAAAAATTTATGAGGCATTCTTGCCTTATGCAAACAAGATAATTCTTACAGAAGTCAAAAGAGATTTTGAAGCTGACGCATTTTTCCCAAAGTTTTCAAAACAAGAGTTTATTGAAACATCCAGGGTGGCAAATTCTGAAGGTGGTTTTGAATTTGATTTTGTAATTTATGAAAAAACAAAGAAAAATAACACTTGATAAAGTATTTTATTTTTTTAAGATCAATAAACGAAAATAAATAAGAAAGAAAAAATGACAAGATTAATTATTGCTGAAAAACCAGATATGGGCAAAAAAATTGCCAGTGCCATGGCAAAACCACACAAACCAGGACCAGGATATATTGAAACAGGTGAAGGTGTTGTGTCTTGGGCAATAGGGCATATCATGAAATCCTACAATCCAGAAGAATACAATCCAGAATGGGCTAAATGGGATATCAATCAGTTACCTATGTTACTAGAAGATTGGAAAATTAAAGTTGACCCAGATAAGGCAAAACAATTCAAGGTCATTAAAGACTTATTAAAAACTTGTACAGAAGTAGTCAATGCAGGAGACCCAGGCAGAGAAGGTCAACTCATTGTAGATGAAATACTTTATTATCTCAACAATAAAAAACCAGTGAAAAGAGTTTTACTGTACTCTCTTGATCAAAAAAGTATTCAACAAGCATTTCAAAAACTTGAAGACAATAATAAATTCTTTCCACTTTATGAAGCAGGCGTATGTCGTGGATACGCAGACTGGCTCATGGGCATGAATGCAACAAGAGCATATACCATTATGGCTCAAAAGACTGGCTACAAAGGTGTTTTATCAGTTGGTAGAGTTCAAAGTCCAACACTTGCCATTGTTGTTAATAGAGATGAGGCTATTGAGAATTTTGTACCACATGACTATTACATCATATCAGCCACATTTGAGCACCAAGGTAAAACATTCAATACATATTGGAGACCCCAAGACACAACACCTAAAAACTGGCTAGACGAAGACAACAGATTGATTGATCTGAATGCAGCTATACAAATTGCAAAGAAAGTCTTGAACAAGCAAGGTGTCATTAAAGAGTATGAAGAAAAGGAAGGAAAAGAAAATCCACCACTTCCATTTAACTTGTCAAAAATGCAAATCTTTGCCAATGCAAAATGGGGTATGACAGCAAAAGAAGTTTTAGATACTTGCCAATCATTATATGAAAAGCATGAACTTCAAACATATCCAAGGACAGACTGTCAGTATCTCCCAGAAAATCAGTTTGGCGACGCACAAGAAATTATGAGTCACATACAAAAGAGTCAGCCCAAACTCTCAAATGCCATCAATGGAGCAAATCCACAACTTAAAAGCTCTGCATGGGATGATAAAAAACTCGGTGAGCACTTTGGACTTATTCCAACTAAAAAACAAGCAGATATGTCTCAACTTACAGATAATGAAGCTAAAATTTATCAAGCAGTATGCGAAAGATATGTGGCACAATTCTATCCAGCATGTGAATTCAAAACAGCTTCCATATTGGTCGAATGTGAACAAGAGCATTTCAAAGCAAACGGCAAAATCATCATCAATCCTGGTTGGAGAGCAGTCTTTAACAACGAAGAAGAACAAGAAGACAAAAGTACTGATGAGGAAGAACAGGTTTTCCCTAATATTGCTGCAAACCAATTGGTTGACTGTGTTCATGCGAAAAAACAAGACAAGAAAACGACACCTCCATCAAGGTTTACTGAAGGTACATTGATTAAAGCCATGACCAACATTCACACATTGGTCTCAGACCCAGAACAAAAGAAAAAACTTAAAGAGAAAAAGGGTATTGGTCAAGAAGCCACAAGAACACAAATTATAGAAAATCTTTTCAAGCGTATGTTATTTCTTAAACAAGGAAAACAAATCATATCTTCTCCTGCTGGCAGATCTTTAATCAAAGCTTTACCAAAGAAAGTAACAGACCCAGCATTGACAGCCATTTGGGAAGACGCACTTGATAGGATATCTGAAAATAAACTGTCTTCACAAACCTTTAAAGATAAGCAAGCACAATGGGTAACTCAACTCATTGATGAGGCAAAGAAGACCACAATGACCACAATTGAAGGCATGCCTCAAACAGGTGGAGGTAAACCTTCTGGAGCAAAAACCACAAGCTCATCTGGAGCAAGCAATAAAACCTATACAAAAAAATCAACATCTACAGGTTCTTCCTCAACAGGTGCCAAGAAGCCTGCTGCAAAATCATCTTCAGGATCTGGATCAGCAAGTGGTGGTGCAGGTAAAAAATGCCCAGTATGCAATGTAGGCACAATGACACCAAGAACTGCCAAAGCTTCTGGCAAGCAGTTCTTCGGTTGCAGCAACTATCCTAAATGCAATCATTCTGAATGGCCTAAAAACTAAAAATTGATTTGTTAACAATCTCAAAATCAATATCCTCTTCATCAATTAGTTGAATAACTTGATAAAGAGGATATTTTTTAAGATAATAGAAGTAACAATTTAAAAACAACAAAATGGCATTTCAAGGCTTTAAAAAAATAGTTCCATCTGATACACCCAATATTACGGAAGACACATCTAACTCAACCACAACAGAAGAGTTAGATCCACAAGATTTAATAGGTGTGAAGAAATTTCAAATAACTTCATTTGACTCTCCTAAGGAAGAAATTAAAAACTCTTTTCAAGGTGTAAATATTGAGGACTTGGAAGCTGTGGGCATTAAAACAATAGAACTCTTGAAGTTGGCTTCAAACTCTGTTGTTGAAAAAACAAGATATAATCTTCCACTTCTAGACTCAATACCTATTCTTTTCATTTTGAAAAATCTAAATGCAGAAAAAATAAAAGACAACACCTATATGGTTAAAGGTCAACCTATAGCTATTAAAGAGTCTGAGAATAAGTGGTACAACACAAACTTCAGAGTTGGTGGAAGTAAAAGCATTTCATTGATAAAACACTTAACTGCAAGATCAGAAAACATGAATTATGAGCAAGAAAGAGAAAATGATAAAGTACTTTTCTTATCTGCATGTAAGCAACTGACATTGATTCAAAAAACTCTACAAGAATCAAACGATTTGAATTTTGTTGGAAATTCACAAAAAGAATCAACTTCCAATTTAGAGCAACCAATAACAATAACAGAGAAAAAATCAGAATCTGTTTCTAATAAAATTTCAGAATCAGACCTCAAAATTGAAAATTCTGAGTTTAAAACAAATGAAATAAAAACATCTAATATCAATGAAAAAGAACCTGAATTACAGAGCAAGTCCAATGATGGTAAAATTCAGAATTCAAAAATAAACTGGAAAGAACTCAAAGAGCAACTAAATCAAGTGCCTCTTGATATGGTTATGGGTTTGATTGGTGCAAGTGATAATGAAGATGGTATTGCAGGACAATGGAAGATATGGGCAACAGGACATAATGTTAAAGTCACTGGCAACATGTGGATGAATTGGAATACCAATAAAGGTGGTACTGGTGGCATAAGTCTTTTGACCAATTACATATGCTTTAAAAATGGTTGGAATGAAAAAGATTTTGAAATTTATAAAGTTGCTTCAAATCAAGCTATAAAAATGATGATGGACGCATTCTCAAAGGATATAGAATATAACCTAATTGATTACTCATCTTCCAACACACCTACATATAAAGAACCATTCTGCATGCCTTTGATCATACCAGAACAAATCAATTCAGTTAAAAATTATTTGGTTAAGGAGAGAATGATTCCAGAATGGATTGTAAAGAAACAAATTGATAAAGGTCTTTTATTTGCTGGGTATCCATCAGATTGGAAAATTGACCCTGCATTGAAAGCACCAGAAAAACTTTCTCATGAAAAAGTATGGGCAGTGTTCTTAGCAATCAATGGTAATGCAGCAGAGATGAGAGCTATTGAAAGAACAGATCAATATGCAAAAATGCTTGCTAAAGGAAGTGACAAAGATATTGGTGGATTTCTTATCAAAGCTGAAAAAAATGTCAGTGAAAAAACAGTCTCAGCTTGCGAAGCTTCTATTGACGCCATGAGTCATCACGCCATGTTTCCTGGTAGAATAACAATGAGTTGCATGGGAGTTAATTTCAAATTAGCCAAAACTGCTGCCATTGACGCTGTAGATAGAGACTACAAATTCAGATTAAGTTTTGATAATGACCTCGCAGGTAATGAGGCAACTGTATCTTTCAAAGAAGCCATGATTGATGAGCTTGGTGAAGAAGCATATAATAAAATTTACTCAGAAAATAAAATTGGCTATTTTGAGCTTGGTATGATGTGTTTAGAAGAATGTATAAAGAATAATAAAACATTTTATTTTGATGTAAAAAACAATGAGACTGGTATGAAAGCTGTTAAAATGTTCCAAACAGAACTATTTAAATCTCATGATAAAACAGAAATAAATAAGTTGATTGCTAACGGTAAAATTAAATATATCAATATTGCTCCAGAGTATAGAATGATTACAAATGTTCAAGAACAAGCAAAAGAAACATTCTCTCTTCTGACATCTGGTAAACCATACTACATTGTTCTAAAACAACCTGATGATGAAAATGAAGAAAAACCAGAAGTCGCTAAAACTAGATTGGCTTTTGAGGAAGAAATAGAAAGATTAGCTGGCAACAGGATGCAAGAAATGGTTGATAAGGGCTTGGTACTTTACAGTAAAAAAGCTGTTGCAAAGGATTGGAATGAATTCTTCAAATACAAAATGGAAGATCCTGAATTCGCTCAAAAAATGAGAAGTAATGAGATGGAGTTTCAAAAATCTACAACACCAGATGTTAAATCCAGGAAAAATAAAAAGTAATAAAATAATAAAAAAGAGCAATTAATTTGCTCTTTTTTATTATCTATGATTTAATGCAATCATCATCTGCATATAGCAGGCAAATATTTATCATCAATATCTGGAGACCAGCAGTCCCACTGAACATTTCCTGAAGCATTTGTTGAAGCTGTTAGGTTTAATCTCCTACCAACAATACTTACATTTGCATCATTACCAAATACAGCAGATATATCTGAAGAAACACCTCCACCAGATATTGCTACACTAGTTATATATTTACCAGTACCTCCCGGATATCCTACAGTTACATTGTCTGCTGGAAAAGTACCAGTGTTTGTATAGTAATCGTTTACAAATGTTTTTGCTCCAGACACCATATTTATACCTTCAGATATTTGTGCTCTTACTGTATAATCTTGATATGCAGGCATTGCAACAGCAGCTAATATACCAACAATAGCCACAGTAATCATCAACTCAATCAATGTGAAACCTTTTTGTTTATTATTTTTATTTTTTGTGGTTTGCATATTTATTCCTTTTATTATTTTAGGGTATAAAGAAACCAGCCCAAGGGCTGGTTTCTTTGGGTTAACCCGTAGATTAACTAAATTAATTACTTGCAGCTTGATGGTAGATACTTTGGATCTACAGTTGTAGATGAGCACTCCCACTCTAAAACACCTGTTGCAGCATCAGCTATTGGTGTTAAAAGAATTGAATCGCCAGCCACTGCTGTGTTAGCGTCACCACCCATAATTGCTGTTATCACACCGTTTGCAACTGTTACACTAGTAACATACTTACCAGAAGCACCGCTATAGCCTGCTGCTGCATTATCTACCGGAAGGTTTCCAGTGTTTGCAAATGACTCTGACACAGTTGCTTTAGCACCTGCTGCCAATGCCATACCTTCTGTTATTTGTGCTCTGATTGTGTAATCCTGATATGCTGGCAATGCAACAGCAGCCAAGATACCAACGATAGCCACAGTGATCATCAATTCAATCAATGTGAAACCTTTTTGTGCTTTTTGTTTAAATGTCAATTTCATAATGTTTCTCCCTTTATTAGTTTATTATGGTTTTGGTTACTGACTTAACCTAAGAATATTTATAGCTAATGAAATTGTGAAGTCAAGATAAAATAAAAAAATTTACGATAAACGGTAAACCAGTAATAATTTAATAAATTCAGATAAACATATCCTTCCAATACTCTGGCCAGTTAAAAAACTTCTCTAATTTGATAAGGTTTTGAGTATAGTTTTGATGAGTTTTTATTTTTATAGACAACTCTTCTGCTTTTCTTAATTCATCTTCTATAGGAAGATTTGTAACCACTTGGGCTAATTTCTTAACGAATGGTAATGTGTCTCTTGCCTGAATTACTTTATTTTTCAGATTAGACTCTTCCATCTCATGAATGAATGCCAAAAGGTGCTCTATAGAGGGATATGTAGATAAAATCTTTGCAGCAGTTTTCTCTCCCACTTTATCCAAGCCTGGCAAGTTATCAGCAACATCACCCACCAGAGCAAGCCAATCAGGTATTTGTTCAGGGTGAACACCAAATGATTCCTTCACATCTTTTTTATTTAAAAACTCATAACCTTTTGTAGTTTTTGTTCTAAACTTTCTCATTAAAATGATATTATCATCAACCAATTGAGCCAAATCTTTATCAGGAGAAACGATAATAACCTGATGTGTTTTAGCTTTCATTTTAGCCAGTGTTCCAATGGCGTCATCAGCTTCAAAACCAGGGTAGTTAAAAATAGGTATACCCATGTATTCTTTTAGAATTTTCTGTGCTGCTTTATTTTGCTCTACCAACATTGGATCTGATGGCGGTCTGTTTGCTTTATAATCGGGGAATAAAGACTTTCTATACAAAGCACCATCTTGGGGGTCAAAAATCATATAAATGCTATCAATCCTCGGTAACTTGTAAGTCAAATCAACAAGGCTGTTCATAAGCCCATGAAGTATCCTTTGATCGTTACCTTTTGAGTCCAGTTTCGGTTCATATCCATGAAAAGATGTGTGCACAGTTGAGTTTGCATCAACAATAACACAATTTTGCATTTGTAAATTTATTTTAGGCTCAAATTTATTCATTGATTATCCAAACATGGCTTTGCTTAAGTTTCTTTCTTTTTCTTTCCAAGTGGTTGTTCCATAAAGATCTATGTTCCAGCCCTTTTGTAAGTATTTTAACATATTTATGGACTTTAAATCTATAAATTTTTTCAAATGGTCTTTTATTTCAATATTGTTGTCAGTATTGAGTATGTTTTCATAGATATTTCTCAACGCATTTGGTTTGAAGAAGCCATCATTGATTTTATAAAAATCAAAGATTTGAAATGCCAACATATCGGAGTAAAGATAGACATAACCTGCTGGCGCATAATCTGTCTCATGATGGCTTTCAGTCATATAACCATCTCTAGCAATATTATAGATAATTCCTTCCTTGCTCAATTGTTCATCAACAATGGTATGAGGATTCAATTTTGAATAAGGCTTGAACTTGGTATGCAAGTCCAAGTTTACTTTATATTTTTTGATTTTTCTATAAATTTCATAACCTTCAAAGTATTGATTTTTCTCAATAACATTGTGCAGTAAAATCTCAGGAATTTTTTGCTTTGTTGATTTGTGTGAAGATAAGAATGTCATGAAGTTTTCTTCATAAATAAGGTGAGCAAACAACTCACTTGGAAGCTCAATCAAGTCCCAAGAAATCTTTTTACTATTGTTGACATGCTCTTTGTATGAACCGAACATGGAGTGCAGAAAGTGACCAAACTCATGCAACAGAACATACAAATCACCCCAACCCATTGGTGTTCTTCTCTTATGTTTTTCAATATTGAGATTCAAGAATTGTACTGATGGAATATATACTTCATTGCCAATACAATCCATCTCTGTCATACTAACCTGAAAAGAACTATCAGTTATTCTGACATTTGATAGAAAAGGAGAAAACAACAAATAACCTACTCTTGGAGTTTTATTATCTTTTATTTCATAAAAATAAAGTTCATTTTCTTTTGTAGCCAAAGGATGATCATACTTTTGGAAAGACAAATCAAATTGCTTTGAAATGAACTTAATCAACTTAGGCATGACATCTTCAAAACAGTAATAGTCAGAAAATGAACTGGTAGACTTAAAGCGAGTATTTTTTGTGATTTTATGATAGTAATAAGAAATATCCCAAGGCTTGAGTAATTTTATTTTATCTGTCTGAGCCATTGTCTTGATATCTTGCTCAACATGAGCACCCAAGTCTTTTAGTTGATGATCAACATCATTTAAATATTGTTGAGCCTTATCAGTTGTATTGATGACAAAGTTAGATAAAACCAGTTCAGAGTAATTTTTGAAATCAAGTGTTTTAGCAATCTTTTGTTTCACAGACAAAATATCTCTTAACACATCATCGTTATTTTCTTTAATTCTCTTATCACTGTTGAGCATACAGTATTTCTCGTAGACTCTACGACGCAAAGCTCTGTTATTTAATGTAGATAAAAGTAAGTCTACTGTATCTTCCTCTAGATAAAACACATAGCCTTTTTTATTTACATTGGTTGCATTGTCTATGGCATTTTGATAAGCTTCACTTGGAAGACCATCCAATGCTTTAAAATTTTTCTTTGAAATAAATAAGCTATGATTCTGTTTCCAAAGAGTTTTATCTTGATTTTTGTTGAATTCGTTGATTTTATCAACCAACTGACCTCTTAATTTTTGAACTTCAATCTTTTTTGCTTTTTCTTGTTTAATCTCAAAAACCTTATCAAGCCAAATATCAACCATACTTTCTTGATATTTTGTAATATTGGTAAACTTCAATTCCTTAATTCTTGAAATTAAAGATTCATTATTTAAGACTTCTGTATTTAAAAATGTATCCAACTTCTTATAGTAAGACTCAATACCTTCTAGTGAAGTATCTAACTCATCCATATTGTGGATATTTTTGTAATACATAAAAAAACTCATCATGTATTGCAATACACTGAATACAGATTTGAAAGAGTAATAAGTAAAAGAAAGTGAAGCAGGACAAGCAATAATTTCATCCACTCTTTGTTTTAAGTGAACTAAAAATCTGTCTACCTCTTCATCCCAAAAATCTTTCTCGTCAACAATATTGGCTAAAACTAAATTCTTCCAAATAGTATTGTTGCTATACTCTTGGATAAGGTTTAATTTGGTCAATTTTTTATCAATCATACATAACTCCGGTTGAGTAGTATTTTAACATATAAATAAGGCAAAAAAAGACTAAAATATCCAAATAACAAATCTTTACAATGAAAAAAGGCACCAATTTGGTGCCTTTTTTATCTTGTGAAAAATTAGTCCATTTTTCTCTTTTGACCCATTGTTTTACCAATTCCAACATTAGAGTTAATCTTATTGTAGTCAGTTAAAACCTTGATAAGAATCTGACGTTTTGAAACATCACAATCTTTTAAGTCATTGATTGTTTCAGCAATCTTTGTAACAACTTCATTAGTTAACTCTCTCTTACCATCTTTGGTTGGTTGTGAGAATGCTGTAATGTATGCTGACAATTTGTTCTTTACGTGTTCAAGTGAGTAGCTGAACTCAGAATCATTCAACAACAATACAGCCTGACCAAATCTCTTCATGCCTTCAACAAGTGCTTGTTGAGTGCTGCCTTGAGATACGATATAGTTGGTTGCATAGTCACCACAAGCAACAGCAAACTGATATCCAAAACTGATGTCTTCACCAGAAGAACCGTTTTTATATTTCTCAGAGAACAACTTTGGATTGAAGTTGTTGTTAGCAACAAACTCTCTAGCCAACGGGTCTGCACCTCTAATCATGGAGTTGAAGTATGCTGTCAACTTACCACCAATATCAGGACCGACCATTGATTTACACAAATCATTGATTTCTTGCAATGACTCTGATTCACCACGACCTCTACCACCATTCATCTCAACGACTGAACGAATGGACTGAATCAAGTTGTCCCATGAACGTGAGCATGCAAAACCTGACTTATCACCTGGCTCAGGAAGTACTGAGAAGTCTTTTGTGTTTCTCTTCAAGAAGTTAATGATACCCAAATCACCCAATTCATCATTGTAGTACTCATATGCTCTGTTAGCAAAATCATCTACAGTATCAGTTACGAAATATGGGATCACACGAGTTCTTAACGCTGAGCTTAGTTCAGTTGTGTAAGTACCATCTAATGAACCCAAGTTACCAGTAAATCCTATGTATGCATTCTTCAACTCCAAACCTTGGAATGTTTTATTTTGCGCAACAGGAAGTAAAACGTTTTGAATAACTTGTGCTGCATTTGCTGCATCATCAAACAACAATACACCACCAGCACAACGTTCAAATAATGTAAATCTATAGTTCAAAGCTTTCTTCAAAACAGAAACTTTTTTTCCATTTACTTCAATCTCTTCTGCTTTTGGAACACCGCCGAAAGTAATAGCTGAGTTTTCACCAGCACATTCTTGAACAACCATAATGAAATCATTTCTCTTTGGTTGATACTGATCGGTTACGTTTCTAATGAAATTCAATCCCAACTCAGCACAAACTTCTTTAGCAGCAACAATGTATGAAGCTGTTTTACCTTGTCCTGGAGGACCCATCAAGAACAATGGAAGATTTTTGTTCTTTGCATGTATTTGAGGATCAAATTTTTTACCAAAATTTTTCTCATATGCTTTTTCAATTTTTTTGTTCATCTCCAAGTTGAATTTGGTGGTTTCTTCATCACCTTCAACTTCAGGGTTGTATCTATACAAATCTATGAGCATGGCTTTTTTAAGTTGCTCCACAATTAACTTGGTTCTTCTGTTTGGAAGGTTCACTGATTTGGCTAATTCATCAATATCTTGTCTACTGCTCATTTTTTATTTTCCTCTATAAAATTTGTTTATATATCTATTATACTTTGTATTTTCTTCATTGCAAATAATTTTAAAACTATTTACAAAGAAAAAAATTACAGTCTATTTTTCCTTGTGTTTGGATCGTTCTTTTTGCTCTCATTATCCAAGTTAATTTGAGTGCCTTCTTCAATACAATACACTTCAGCAAAAGGAGAGACATCTCTATTCCACTGCTCACTCCACATGCTTGGCACTGTAACGAAAACTATCTTTATACCCTTATCAAGATACTCAGCAAAATCTGCTCTCTTTGGTGGATTATCACAGCAGTCTGTAAAATACACAACTGACTTGATTTTTTCTTTCTTCATCTTTGGTGAAGAAAGCGCTTCATGCAAACATCTTGCAAAATCTGTACCACCATTACCGAAGATAGGAACACCTTCATTCTTAAAGGATTCAACGTTATATTCATTAATTTCAATTGGCTCACCACGAATTACAGTATCTGCTGACATCAAAATAACTTTTCTTGCAGTATCTCCCATACTGGATACACCTTTTTTGAGTCCCAATGCTTCAGACAAGAATGCTTGACGCATACCACCACCGCTTGTTGAGCCAGAAGTATCTACAAGACAAAGGACAGTTTCATCAGGTGCTTGAGGAACCAAACTTCCCATATAGAATGGATCTACACCAGTTGTTGACTTATCCAAGTACCAAGGAATCGCTGCCTCATCATCAGTCTCTCTTAATCTTAAGCCATCACCAAGGAAGTGCTTTCTGATACCTAACTTCCATTGCACCTTACCTCTTTGAAGTCCAGTAATTAATTCTGCTGCTTCTTCTGCGATGTGTTGACCGGGATACTTACCATTACATTTTTGTGCATCTGCAATAGCAGTTTGAATAGCGTCAACATCACTGAGTTGTGCTCTTTCTTTCTTCTTTCCCAATCCTTCAACATCACCCGCTTTAGGTAAATCAAGAGCTTTACCAACAGTGTCTTCAAGACCTTCTTCTTTCAAGATTTCAAGCAACTCTTCTGGTGTAATGTGATGAATAGGGCTATACTCTTGACCTTCTCCATTTTCATCACCATCTTCTCCTGGCTCTGAACCACCTTTGTTTTTATCTTGTTTATCACCCTTGCTAGAACCTTTTTTCTGACCACCACTTTTATTTTGTTGTGAATCATTTTCTTGTTCATCACCTTGAGAGTCGTTCTCAGAATCATCTGGATCTCCACCTTGACCCTGACCTTGACCACCTTGACCTTTTTGTGGCTGACCACTTTGGTTTTGTTCTTGTTCTTTTTTCTTCTTTTTCCTTTGGTTGATAAGCAACATTTCAGCAACGACTTCTTCAGCCATTTTTGAATACTTATTGGCTTCTTCTTGTTTCATACCCTGACCAATTTCTTGCAATAAAGGTACAGGATCAAGCTTAAAGCCCTTGACCAATTTACCATTGATAACCATGTCTTCAGCAATGTTTGCAATATCTGGAGGGAAAGCTTTAAGTCTACCTACGTGACCGTAAATTTTATGCATTAATTCGTGCAACAGAACGAAGATAACACCTGATTGTCTCTCACCTGAAGCAAGTTCTTGATCAACTAATTTTCTCATGAAGTCTGCATCAATAAACACATGCATACCATCAGTAAATGCTGTATTTGCAATTTTCTTGAATGCAGGGTGATCATAAGCAAAAATAGGTGTGTTGTGTGCACTTAAAGTCAATACACCAAATCTTGGTGAATGACCACTTGGTGAATCATTGTTGGCTGCATTGCCCCTTAAGAACTCCTGATACACATGGAGTAAATCTGCCATATCATCGTTTGCACCTGGATAAGGTTGACCTGTTTTAGGATTGATCAAAGGCTCACCAGTCTTTTCATCAATAGGACCGTCTGCTATCAATTTGTCATGGAATATGACTCCATTTTTTCCACCAATTTTAACCTGCGTTTTTCTAACTTGACTCATATTCTATTTTTCCTTTTGTGTTTTTTTATCAATAATTTTTATAATCTTTACTTATTATATCAGAATTTATGACAATTAAAATCCTTTTAAGCCCTTGAAAGTACTTGAAGTAGAAGAACCTCTATTTTTACTATCTATAGTTAATTTAGCAAGAGCCTCTTTTTGTTTTTTCTTTTTCTTCTTCCAGTTTTCAAAATCTTCTTCCATTGGTGTTAAGAAAGACATTGGAGCAAAAGCTTGTCTTGGCTCACCATTGGTTGTTGTTGATCTTACTGGATTTACCCTTGTTTCAATTTCCACTTTTCTAGAAGCGTCACCATTTAATTTATGTACACCTTCTGCAAAATGTTTAAAATGCTCCATCAAGCCTGCAACTGGGAACAAAGCTCCAAGAAGTGCAGTTGCAAATGTGCTTTCAACTTCGTTATCTGTTTCTTTAGAAGCACTGATAGCAGTTGTTTTATAAACACCAGGCTTCAAATTAGGTCTGTCATATCTGTTTCCACTAAAGTTGGCACGGTTGCCATTCATGGACAACAAAACGAAATTTCCCCCATTAAGTTCAATTTCACTGGACATCTCAAGTTTTTGAGCATTATTAACCCTTACACCATTGACAGTATTTTGTCTTGACTCATTGAGGGTTGGGTCTAATGTGTTAGACCTATTGTTGAGTTGCATACTTACAGTATTTGACATAATTTTATCTCCAGTGTATCTTCTTATACTAATATTATAAAGGTTCATATCAAATATGCAACACTACCTTCATCAATACTTTAAATACAGCCCTAAATACTTAAAAATCATCAACTCAAATAGCATCTATTTCAGTTGGAAGTTCTTCTTTTTGAACTTTTTCTATAGCATAAATCATAAAATGATTTTAGAATCTTTTCTATTTTTTAACATATATGTTACAGCCATTACACTGACCTATCATTTCATACCCATGCAAGGAATGTCTCAAGTTGATGTTGTTAAAACTTACAGCTATGGTATTTTGGTCGCACACATAATCAATTGCTTCTTATTTTACCACTTGTATGTAAATAGACTTAATTACTACTTCTATAGTAATAAAAGCTTATTTGAAATTGAGAATAAAATAAAACCACTAGGCTTTGAAAACCCAAACACTAAAGGAAGTATTGAGATTTTTGCCCTCATTAATACATTTATCATCTTTATAGCTACCAATCTATTCATATTTGGCTGCTATTTTTATTTAAAATTAATTTTTTTCATATATTCAAAGTTTTTTTGATCTAAAACACGCTTTAGTACTAAAAAAAAATTTATTATTGAAAAAAACATTGATTACTCGTTTGATTTGATGTAAATTTAAAAAACAATCAAGAAGGAGAAAATCATGCAAATCAATATAGTCTCACATCACTTTGAACTCACTCCTGCTATCAATGATTATATAGAGAAAAAATTTAGAAAAATTAAATATCCAGATAAAGTAAATCACTTAGACATCAATCTTCATATTGAAAATAAAGTAGAAAAAGTTGCAGGAATCACATTCCACCATCTCCATAAAGACATACATATCACAAGCAAATCAGAAAACCTCTATACTGCAATAGATGAACTATCAGATAAAGTGAAAAGATCATTTGTTAAAATAAAAGAACAAAGACACACCCACCTATCTTAAAAAACAAAAAAGAACTGAGTTATCAGTTCTTTTTTTATTTATAAAATTAAAATTTAGCTTGGTTTTTTCTTTGTGATTTTTGATAATCCAGATAGCACTGGTTTTTCTTCAACAACTGGAGTCAGTGCCTCATCTTTATTTGTTTCTGGATTAGATTGAGATACCTGCTCTACATTTGTTGATTTTGGAATGTACTTCTTCATCATTGGTAGACTTTCTTTGAATGACAAATCTTCAATACAATCAATAGCAGTTAAACCTTCATTGTTCTCGTAATCTATATTTGGCTCCAAACCAATGATTTTTAAGAAATAATCATATTGTTTATTTTTTGCAGCAATGTGAAGAACAGTATCTCCAACTTTATTTCTCATCTTCAAATTGAATAACCCACTGTCTAAAAGCTCATCCAAAACTTCAGTTCTTCCAACCTTAAAAGCATACATTAATGCATTATCTCCTTGATTGTTCGGCTCATTGACATTATCAACTGATTCCAACATATATTCTATGTATTTTGTTGGTGCATTTTGTACAATCTCATGGAGAAGTGTTCTTCCAGAAAATGGAATGGCAACATTTAAGTTGGCACCAGCATTAAAACACTCTTTGAATATCTCCCATTGTTGATTTTGAGCAATATGAATCATGATAGGTATACCATTTATTTCACCTGCTGTGACACCTATATTTTCATCAATAGATAGAATTTCTTTGACTTTTTCTAAGTTATTATTAAAAACGGCTTCAATCATATCATTTTGAAGATTGTTGTTTTTTGTGATATTTTCAAACATTGTATTTTTCTCTTATTAAAATTGACTTAATTATATTTTAACAGAAAAGAACACGGTATCAAGTTAAACTCAGAAGACTGATTACCAAAGAATTTTTAACATTTTCATCATTAATTTATTCATAGAACTGTAATCTCTAGAAGCTAAGACAGTTCCTCTTAATATAGAAATCTCAAAGAGACAGTCTCTTTCAATATATTTCTTTGAAATCAATATCCCGATGACTTTTTCAAAACTAATTCCATATTTTTCGTAATCACCATGAACAAGTGAATCTTCAATGATTTGATAAAAAAACTCTTCTGATAAATTGTTTTTTATTTTACTCAAATCAATACCAGATACAATATATAAAATTATTTTATTCTTTACTCTTTTATCTTTGGGATTTTCTGAGCTTGCAATATACTGAAAATCTTTCTCTATGAATCCATTTTCATAATTAAATTCATAGTTTTCATCTTCAAAATCCATGATTTTTTGATTGGTTAAATAATATTTATCTTTATTTTTCAAAAACATGTATGTTTTCCAAAAATTGAAAAAATCATTTTTATACAATTTTAACCAAGCACTGAAATCTCTATCATCACTCATATTTTTTTGAGCCTTAGAAATTGAATCATTTTTTTATTGTTGTAAAAATTCAACCAATCCTCATCAAGAGCATAAGATCTTATAATATCTATTGGCGTAATGTTCATATTGTCTTTAATCTTAAATAAATCCTTATGATTGAATAGATACTCCAATAATGAATCATCAATGAATTGAACTTTTCTCAACATCATATGTAGAGGTGTCTGACCTAAACTATTTTTATATTCAAAAGATATACCACTAGACATAAGATATTTGATGATTTCCAAATCAATTGTTTCACACATGATAGCAGTTTGAATGAGGTTGTTATTGTGACTCAAAGAATCAAACTCATTGAAATCCTTACCTTGCTTTTTATACTCTTCAAACATCAAAGATACAAAAGACATGCTTCCTGTTCTCACAACATGGTGCATATAAGGAAACTGACTTAAATTTAAATTAAAATTATATGAAAGCACCCTCTCAAACATAAAGATGTTTTTCCTAACAATACTCTCAAGTAAAATATCGGTTTGTTGTCCATTTCTCATCAAATTAACATCGACACCATCCAGCAGCATAGTTGTTAACTTTGCAAAATCTGCCTTCATCAATGTTCTATCTATATCTTCTTTCAAATATTTCATTTCCCACTTCAATTCTTTATTATTTTAATACATCACAGTATCTTCCAATAAAATATTGTTTTTTTCTATATAATCAAGTAACCAGTTAATATATACTGATCCACCAAAACAATCATCATCTTTTTTGTTGTCTTTCCAAAACTCCATGACACACTTATCAGCATGATCACAGGACAAACATTCTTTATTGTTGTTCCTCAAAACCTGTTTTCTTAAATAAGACCTTCTCTCAGGACTTCTTAATACATCTGCAAAATCTTGACTTAAAATATTGCCAAAAACTCTCATATACTCTTGATATCCATTTTTATAATCAGGCAGAACAAAATCACCATTAGGTAGTAAAAACAAGGTCTGAGCAGCTATGTTTGCCATTTGCGGTTGTTTGGCTTGATGTAGAACAAAGGACAATTGACCAATTTCTGGAGTAAACTGTCCATTTTTTTTTGCATTAAAGTAGTATTGTGAAGCTTCTATCATAAAGTTGCTCCAAGCCATCATAGATGGTGCAAACTTGTTATAAGACTTACCATCGTTTTGTTCATTCCACATAAACGGTAAAAATGAAACTTCCTTAACACCCAAACCAGATAAGTACCCCATGATTTTTGTGGCTCCATCTTTTAAAAGCTCATTATTAACAACTGATATTGTTCCAACTTCCAATTGATTTTGTTTTGCTAATCTTACCTTTTCTTCCCATTTTTTAACATAAACCTTACCGCGCATTAAACCATCAAAAGATGTTTGGAAATGATTATCACAGTTTTCTTTGAAAAAATTAAACCAAATTTTATCATCAATAGTTAAAAGAGAAGTCAAAACAGTATGTTTTATAACATACCCTTCTTCTTTTTTAAAAACTCCGTTGATAATATTGGTAGCCTTTGTAAAGTAATCAATACCCATTTCTGTAGGCTCTCCACCATACCAGTAAAAAATGATGACTTTGTTTTTTATTCCCATTTTTTTGTAATAGTCATCAACTTTCTGACAAGCAACCTGTAAACTCTCTAAATCCATAATGGGACTATTTCTTCTTTGATCTAAAGACAAATAGCAATGAGGGCAGTTTAAGCTGCACCTCAATGAGGGCATAAGAGTGAATATAAAATAGCCGTTTTCAATACTGAATGGGACATCACTATTGCCTATTTTTCTTTTTAATCCAGATATATAGTCGTAGTGACTTGATGATAAGTTAATATTATCCATTTTTACTCTCAATAATCGTAAACGATAATACAATGCTTTTCAGAATTATGCAAATTCTCCACTACTTCATAAGAAGTGTAACCATTCATAACAGGCGTTAAACCATCAACCACATGATGGTGTAAAACGAACTTCACACCAAAATTTGCGATAATTGACAATATTTCATCCAATTTTTTAATCTCATGCTGCTTCATTTCTGAAATATCACAATACACAATATCACCTAAATCCATATTTTTAAAGACAGTTTCTTGACTATTTTTAAGAAAAACAAATTTCTTTGAAGAAATATCAGATATTGATTTTATAAAATTCTCATTAATTTTTGTATTTAATGATTTAAATTCTGCATATATTTTGTCTTTTTTATCTAAAAATGTTTTTTCTTTTGAATTTATATAAATTAAAAACCTATCAAGATTTTTATTTTCAGATATCTTTTTATTATAATTAATAATTAATTGATTAAACTCATTTTCTGAAGTTATTTTTCTGAAATCATCTAAATTAGAATTATACACATCTTTTAAATTATTTAAAAACTGTGATTCATTTCTAGACTGAGCTAGAAGTAAATAATTCATATTTTTATAATTGGGTAAATCATAAAAAACTGATTTTTCAAATGAATAAAAAATCTCTATATATTGATTAATATAGTTATGTTTAGAAATAATTTTTTCTATTTTTTTAACAATCAAATTTTTATATTCATGTTTTTTTATGTAATTGCTAAACTTTTTCATAAAAATAAATTAATAAATTAAGTCAATAAGTCAAAACTTAAATGATATTTAATAAACATTTATTTGACAGCGATTAACTTATTCATATATAATTTGTATTGCGTCTTATTGTAAACGAAAAGAAGTAAAAAATGATCAAAGAAAAACTAACACCAAAAATTTTACAAATCAATGTTGCAGGAATTCCTCAAGGATGGATTACCGTTGAGGATGCTGTGAAGTATTATGCTACAGATATGGTTCTTTTTGAGCTAGGAACACCTGTTGTCACATATAATGGTGGTATCAACAGAGTTACCAATATTCAATCCAAAATCACCACAAACAGTATTATTGCAGTTAAAGGTGAAAAGGGTAGACCTATGGATTTCAACAGGATTCCATCATTGTCAAATAAATCTCTTTTTGAGAGAGATAGACACGTCTGTGCATATTGTGGTGATGTTTTTGATAAATCTGACTTGAGCAGAGATCACATCATGCCTATTTGTAAAAATGGTCAAGACACTTGGAACAACGTTGTCACATCATGTGTTTCTTGCAATAGCAAAAAAGGTGGTAAAACACTTGAGCAAGCAAGAATGAGCCTGATTTATCTGCCATACACACCAGATGTGTATGAGAACTTCATCTTGCAAAGAGGAACAAGGAAGATTCTTGCTGATCAAATGGAATTCCTATTGAGCAAAGTTTCTAATAAAAGCCGACTAAAGCAAGAGTGGAAAAACTAGATTTCAAATATCTAAATAAAAAAACCTCTAAAATTTATTTTTAGAGGTTTTTTCTTATGGTTTGCTTAAATTATTGTTTTCTCATATTAAGCTCTTTGATTTCAGATGTAAGCCCCTCATCCAAATCTGCTTCTGTGATGACATAAGGTGTAATGAACATCAACAATTCACCCTTTTCTTCACCACGATTGGTATTCTTGAACAAGTTACCAATGACAGGTAAATCACCAAAGAAAGGAATCTTGCTCACATCGTTTCTGGTTGTAATCTCATAAACACCACCTAGAACAACTGTCTGACCACTATTCACAGTTACCTGTGTGTCTATGTTCTTTGTATCAATGGATGGGACTTGTCCACCACCTACAACGTTCACAAGTTCACCAATAGTGTCTTTTCTGATTTTCAAATTCATGACAACTCTTCCATTAGGTGCAATCTGTGGAGTCACACCAAGACTTAAAACAGCCTTCTTAAATGTTACAGTTGCAGGAGAGTTTGCTGTACCAGGAGTCACAAAAGGAATCTCAGTACCCTGCTCAATCAATGCCTGCTTGTTGTCAGTTGTAAGTAATCTTGGATTGGATACAACCTTACCTCTGTTATTCTTTTCAAGTGCTGATAACTCTATTCCAAGCGCATTTCCAGAGGCTCTTAGCAATGTGATACCTATTGCGCCAGCACCTACTGCTGCTGCCAAGTCTGAAGCTGGTGTAACTAAACCTCCACCAGTTGCCACGTTACCAGACTCAGTAAGATTACCACCAATACCAATTACATTACCGCCAGTAGTAGTCCTGTTTCTGATACCAAACTTAGCACCTATTTCTTTGCCAAATCTATCATCAGCAATCACAATCTTTGCTTCAATCAAAACTTGTCTTGTTGGTATATCCAACTTTGCAACCAACTTCCTCAATTCTTTAAGATTAGGCTCTGTATCCTGAATGAATAACATGTTGTTTCTTGGGTCAACACCAATACTGCCTCTTTTAGATAACAATCTGACAGTTGGTACACTTCCTGCCCCTGGTGTAGTTGAATCTGTTTTACCTTCAAGAACATCTTTCAAATCATTTGCCTTGTAGTAATTTACTTGGAAGAACTCCAATTTTAATGGCTCCAAGTCTTCGCTCTGTGCATTAAGCTCAATCTTGGCTTTGTTGTTGTCAGTTATTTCTTGTCTTGTTGCAATCCATACCACATTACCTTCTTGTACTTTTTGCAAGTTTCTTGCTTCCAATACCAAGTCAAGTGCTTGATCCCATGGAACATCCTTCAACCTGATTGTCATTGCACCTGAAACAGAATCACTGCTCATGATGTTGAGTCCAGTAAAGTCTGCAATCACTTGAAGAATGGAACGTACTTCCATATCTTGGAAATTCAATGAAAGTGTTTTACCTGTATATTTCTTTGCTTCAGCAGCATTTGTAGTTGGCTTAACATCAACGACAAATTTATTTTCCATTTGATAAAAGCTGTAATCCCAATTGTCTTTTTGTTCAAGTATGATTCTACCATTATTTTTCTGCATGGAGACATCAATGCTTTGTGTTACAGTTCCCAAGCCAGTTGTAGATACTCTCTTTTGTAATTCATTGGGTATAGATACACCATTGAAATCAACAATCACTTTATTACCTTGTCTTGTTATAACTGGGCTGATACTCTTGTCTGACAAATCTACAGTCATTGTAGTAACTTTATTTGCAGAAGCCTTCAAATTAATTCCAACCACTTCAGTAAACGCAAGACCCATTGGAACACTTACTTTATTGACTGGTGTAACTGAGGGGTTAACCATTCCATTGCTGACTGCTGGAGCAGGATTTTTCTGTACTGGCCCGTTGCTGGTCATTTGTGTTCTATTGGAAGCATTGACTGCTGCAATGATTCTTGCTCTTTCTTCAGCAGAAACACCTGTTAGTGATGTTCTGGTATCATCTGATTTTTCTTGACTTACAGCAATGTCTTTTTTCTCAACTGGAGTTGATTGTGCAACCATAGGTGCTGCTTCTTTCACTACTCTTTCAAATTGGTCTGACTCTACAAAAACTATCTTTGTGACAAAGTTCTGTGTTTCTGTGTAAAACTTAACTGGCTTCTTTGTCTCAATAACCATTCTTACTCTGTCTTCAACCACTTTGGTCACAATTGATTTGACCAATGGGTCATTTGCAACTTCTTTGGGAATATTTACTGATCTGTCAACTCCAAATAAATCAACAACTACGTTGTTTGTTCCTGCTACATGGAACATCACAGGGTCTTTGCTCATTTGCTTATTTGTATTGATAGCAACAACACTTTGTGTTCCTACTTGAGCATAAGCAGGAGCACTCATCAATGAACCTGTTATAATGGTTGCTGAAAACACTCCCATAAGCACTCTATTTATTTTTGTCATTCTGAAGTTTTTGTTCATTTTTTTATTCCCTTTAATTTTCTCAATCTATTTTGATTTACAATTTTTTTTCTATTTGTCAAAGTTATTTACGACTTTTTACTTTTTATTCGCATTCTCACTAAGCTCAACTCTTCCCTCTCTGAGTTTCCACTCATCAAACTCTTGAACTCTTTCTTCTAAGATGATTTCACTCTCAGAAATGGACTTGATAAGACCATAGTTATTACCAAGGTAGTTACCAACTTCTACAGAATATGTAACATTGTCTCTTGTTTTGATAATAGCAAAGTCTTTATTGCCTTGCTTCAAATATCCAGTCATTCTTAAAGTCTCTAGAGCAAATGCTTCCAACGGCTCTTTTCTTCTGCTCATATCAGGTGCAAACTTGTTCTTAGCTATATCAGCTAATGAAACAACTTCCTTTTCAACGAATGGGCTTTCTTTTGCTTGGAAAGGTATAGCTACATAACTCTTAGCTTCAGGCAATGGATCAATCTTACCCCTCATTGTCTTTGTCTGCTGAGTCATCCAACCTTTGATATCTTCTTCTTCACTTGCTGCACATCCAGCAAGCAAGGCGGTCATTATGATGGTATTAACTAGTATTATTTTTCTCATTATCATTCCTTATATTATTTTGCTGGAGTTGCTGGTTTAGCCGCTGGCTTTGCTGCCGCTTTACCTCTTGCTGGCTTTTTCTCAGCTTCTCTCTTGGCTCTTTGTGCTTCCAACTCTTCTTGGTCAAGGTATCTGAATGTTTTTGCTGTTGCCTCCATGCTCAACTGAAGTGGATTGGTTGCATTGGGAGTCAATTTCAAGTCTGATAATATGACAACACGAGACAACTGACCCAACTCTGAAGCGAACTGTCCAACAGCCTCATAAGTACCTTCTACTTTGATCTTAATGGGAAGTTCAGCATAGAAATCAAATTGCTTTTCTGGATCAGGCTTGAACCCTGTGACAGTCAATCCCTTTGATACACCAGCTTGGTTAATATCGTAGAGAAGCTTTTCTACTTCAGATTTATTAGGCAACTGCTTCAATAAAGCGTCAGAAGCTTTTGTTATCTCTTCCAATTGAACCTTATACAAGTCTAAATTAACTGCTTGCTTTTTCTTGTCTAAAAAGTCATCTTTGAGTTTTTGCTCTTTTCTTGCTCCAGACTCTATTTCTTCATTCAACTTTGAAAGATGAAGAAAACTTCCTGCTGCAACCAAAACAACAAACAGGATTATACCCACACCTGCTTGAAACAAAAGAGGCCAAGCATATATTTCTTTTGGATTTAAAGTACCGATTTTATTCTTTAATTCTGCTATGTTTATTTTACTCATATATTTATTTCCTTAAATTTTTTATTTGCTAGCAGCTTCATCTTTTTTTGCAGCAGGTGTTGCATTTGCTTTAGCAGCAGCCGCTCTAGCTGCTGGAGTGTTAGCAACAGGCTTTTTTACCTCTTCCACTTCCACTTTTCTCTCCATGTTTACTGTCAAACTGAATTCATTTGAGTTAATTTCTTCTACAGCAACACCTCTTGGCGCATTTCTTCCAGGAGCTTTTCTTGCAGTAATGGATTTGACTTCAATCAACTGTGGAAGCTCAAAAACTTCACTACTATCAAGAGCAGTCATGTATTCAGCAACCTTTGCATTGGATTGAGTCTCACCAACAATCGTGACCTTCTCACCAACCTTATTGATAGACTTCACAACAAGACCTTCAGGCATTCTTATTGAAACCTCATTCATTACATTAACACCATCTGCTCTGTTGACTTGCAGTCTTTCAACAACTTGCCTTTTAGCCAGAGTCTCTTTGATTTCATCTCTGAGTGTTGCTATTTCTTTGATTTGACCATCAAGTGCCTTATTTTCTTTTTCAATAAAAGCATTCTTTGTATTTTGTGAGTCTATTTTTAAACTTAAATATGTGTGACCAGATAAGATAACAGCACCTGATAGAGCCACAAATAACCCCATTAAAATACCAAACTTCTGAATGCCTTCTTTCTTCAATCTCTCCCTGTAAGGTAGCAAATTGATGAGTACATATCCTTTTTTGTTTTCCATTTCCATTTTATTATTCCTTTATTATTTTCTGGTATTAATATGTTCTCAAAAACTTTCTCAAAGCCAGTGATGTAACCAAAAACAATCCAGCTTCATCTCTATTGAATTTATTAAGACTTATTTTTGGATTTTTTTCAACACTTTCCAATGGTTTTGCAACATAGGGCATGTTATCAAGAATCACGTCTGAATCTTCAAGAGATTTTTTCAATGCCTCTGGCAAACCAGGCATTCCAGCCATACCACCTATTAATATGATCTCTTTAATTTCATTGATGGATGTAGCAGATGTAAAATAAGACAAAACACCTGAGAATTGAGAAGCATAATTTTCCAAGAACTGCTTTTCAATAACATCAACTGTATCATCACCTGACCTTGTGAGTTTGAGATTCTCAGCTTCTTCAAAATTCATCCCAGAGCTTACCGCTATATCTCTTGTTAAATCACCACCACCAAAGTTGTTATCTTTTACATAAATCAACTCACCATCTTTGAATACAATCATTTTCATGACATATGCAGAGCAATCCAGAACAATATATGTCCCTTTGTTAAAATCGTCATCTTTCATCATTCTTAAAAGATTTTGTATAGCATATTGCTCTACATCCAAAACTGCTGGAATGAGTCCTGCTGCGTCTACAAGAGCTATTCTTTCATCAATTTTTTCTTTCTTTGAAGCAACCAAAAGAATGTCATTTTCTGTGGGATTTTGTATATTTTGACCTAAAGTATAATAATCAAGCGCTATATCACTAGCAGCAACACCGTCAGGTAAATATTTGATAATCTCATTTTCAGCCTGAAGTTGCATGTCTGACATAGAGTCCACCATAGGAAGAATAACTTTTTTATAAGTTGTTGAATTTCCAGATAGAGTAACAGCTACATTCTTGACGCTGGAGCCAGACTTTTTCCAGCACTTCCTCACGATTTCAGCAACTGCATCAATGTCTTCAAACCTTCCATTTTCCCCTACAAGAGTCTTGGGTATAGGCTCTATTGCATAATGTACAACTTTAAAAGAATCAATTGATTTACCTTCTACTTCCATGAATTTGACATAAGATGTTCCTATATCCAATCCAGCTATATTCTTGTTATTTCCCAATAAACCTGCCATTAATTTCTTCATATTGCCCCTTTTTTTAGGTATTATTTTTGTAATCTACAAATCAAGTTTCAAAAGTCAAGGAGAAAAAAAATTTTAAAACTTTTGAATTTTATCTAAAACATGTGTATAATTATCCTGTTGAATAAATCTATTTTCATCATCAATTTATTAAGGAAACAAAATGAAGCCCGTAAAAAATGAAACACCAAAAAACAAAACAGTGAAAAAACCTTTTGGTCTTGGAATTGCCTCAAAACTTGCTATTCAGGCTATTCACGAAGGTGTAGCACCGACAAGTGTCATCTTGGGCAATCTCTTTACATTGCAGAAAAGCACTGTTTTTCCTAAAAACTTGGATGTTCAGTACTTTTCAGTCTCCAAAGCACAATTGAATGAGCAAGAAGTTAAAATCACAAAATTCCTGATGGAAGAGATGAAAAAGCCTGGAGTTGACAAACAGCAGCTTTTGGAGCAAACTTTTGAGCAAAACTGGGTTTTCAAAAAAGCTCCACCTCAAGAAGTTGAGCAAAAAACCTTCAAAAAGCCTAAAGTTCAAAGATCGAAACAATTGCAACCAATTGTAACACCAACCATTGTTGTCAAAAAATCAAGAAGTGTTTGACAACAGACTCTAATTAGTTCATAATTACAAAAAAGCCTGGCATGTCCAAGGCTTTTTTGCTAACTGAAGCAAAATCAACATTAATTTTGAAGGATTTATAATGGAAAATATTCGTGAGTTGACAATGATTGTAGAAGCTGTTGCCAAAGAAAAAGGCATTTCAAGTGATCTCATTTTTGAGTTCTTTGCTGAAGGAATTGAAGTTTCTATGAAAAAACAATTTCCTGAAGGTGCAAAACTTCAAGTAGAAATTCTTCCAGAAGAAAACACCATCAAAGGCTGGCGTCTATTTAAACTTGTTGATTCTATTGAAAATGTAGAAGCCGAAATGCTTTTCAATGAAGTTGAAGATGAAGTGGTATCCGATGGGTATGTTTGGGAGCCAATTGAAGTTAACCTTACAAGACAGCAATTCAGTATTGCAAAACAAGTTGCTTTAACAAAAATCAGAAATGAGTCTCGTGATGGTCATATTCAATCACTTCTTGAAAAACCATACCAGTACCACACAGGCACTGTTAAAATCATCAGAAAAGAATCTTTGATTGTTGATATCAGCAATATCGATATTGTCATTCCCAAAAGAAATCTTCTTCCTAGAGAAACCTTCAAAATCGGTGAAAAAATTGTTTTCTCTATTGAAAAAGATGAAGCAAAGAATAACTATGTTGGTACTAGAACAAGTCCAGAATTCTTAAAAGAGCTTTTTAGAAAAGAAGTTGTCCAAATTGAAGAGGGCAACATTGAAATTGTTGCTTGTGTCAGAAATCCTGGCTTCAGATCTAAAGTCGTTGTCAGAAGCAAAAGCAGCAAATTTGACGCTGTAAGAATGTGTATTGGTACAAAAGGTGTCCATGTCAAAAACATTCAATCATTCTTGGGCACAGAAATCGTAGAAGTTATTGGCTATGAATCAGACCCAGCGCAAATGTTGGTTAAGTGCTTGTCACCACTTAATATCAATAAAATTGTGATTGATGAAGAAGATAAACTCATTGAATTATCCGTTGATGATGATGTCATGGCAAAAGCAATTGGTAAAGGTGGACAAAATATTGAGATGATCTCAAAAATCATTGGTTGGAAAATCAACATCTACTCACAAACCGATTGGGATAGAAAAGAAAGATTCAAATCTATCGCTTATGTCAACACATTCAAGTCACTTCTTGACTGTGATGAAGAGCTTGCACAATATTTGGTTGATGAAGGATATACTTCAGTAGAAGATATTGCATATACACCTGCTGATGAAATGGAATTGACCGATTTGGATGAGGAAACCATTCTTGCATTGAAAGAAAATGCAGTCAACTCCCTTGCAGATGAAGCTCATGTCAAAAGAGTAAAAGAAAGAGAAGAACTCTATTTATTGGGTTTTTCTGATTCTGATATCATTCACCTTCATGGAAATAAAATTGCCAATACTGTAGATGTTGCAGATTTGGCTACAGATGAACTTGTGGAAATTCTGCCTAATATTGACATTGAATTTGCCAAAAGTATCATTATGGAAGCAAGAAAAACATCAAAGGTATAAAAATGGAAATTGAAATTCGTATAAATCATGTTAAATACTTTGTAAAAGTCACTGGTGTAGTTGACGAAAATGGAGATTTGAAATTTAATAGCGAATTACAAAATACCACCATCAGCACCTTTAATCATAGACAAAACTATTATGGCAATACAATTGATGAGAGTGTTGCCTTAATAGTCAAAGAACTGGTCAGGGCACTCAAAGAGCTATTGGAGTATTGAAATGTTGAAGATAAATAAGTTTACAGACTATGCCTTACTTCTTTTATGTGAACTAAAAGAAGATGAGCGTATCAGTGCTATAAAGTTAAGCAGTCAAACTCATATTCCCTTAGCTTCAACCAATAAAATTTTGAAAATTTTATTAAAAAACAACATATGTGTTTCAAAATGGGGCAAAGGTGGTGGATTTACTTTAATTAAACCGCATAATAGCATTACAATTTTAGATGTTGTAACTCTTATAGAAGGCACTCCACCAAAACTCACACAATGCAGTACAGACAACTCATGTCAGATGCAAAAACATTGCAAAATTTCCAAAAAAATGCAATTCATTGACAAAGAAATAAATGCGATTTTAGCTTCCAGAACGATTGCAGATTTAATCAACTAAATCTGTTTTAATTGAATTCAATCAGATTTTTCCTTCAACAGGAAACTATTCATATATTGAGGTCAAATTTATTGACATTAAAGAATAAATGAAGTTAAATAAGACCAAATAGGTACGAGTTACAAAATGAGCAATGAAATCATATTAAAAAATATAGAAGAAAAATACAAACTAGGCTTCTCAGTGGACTTGGAAAGTGACCAAGCTCCCAAAGGACTGAGTGAAGATATCATTAAATTGATTTCAATCAAAAAAAATGAACCACAATGGCTTCTTGATTGGAGACTTCAAGCATATCAATACTGGCTTACACTGAAAGAGCCAGATTGGGCCAGTGTAGATTTTCCTAAAATAGACTATCAAGACATATATTATTATAGTGCACCTAAAAAGATTGATCCCAATAAACCAATTGATCCAGAACTGTTGGCTTATTTTGAGAAGCTAGGTGTTCCCATGAAAGAGCGGGATGTATTGGCTGGAAGAATTGCAGTAGACGCAGTTCTTGACTCAGAATCGGTAGGTACAACATTTAAAAAAGCACTTGAAGATTTGGGAATTATTTTTTGCTCATTCTCTGAAGCTGTTCAAAAACATCCAGAATTGGTTCAAAAATATTTAGGATCAGTAGTTTCATATAAAGATAATTATTTTGCCACACTCAACAGTGCAGTATTTACAGATGGAAGCTTTTGCTATATCCCCAAAGGAGTTAAATGCCCGATGGATTTGAGTACTTATTTCAGAATCAATCAGGCACAAACAGGTCAATTTGAAAGAACACTGATTATTGCAGATGATGACTCATATGTATCATATTTAGAGGGATGTTTCTTGGCTGGAACTCCTATATGGACTCCTAATGGTGTTAAAAGAATTGAAGAAATTGAAGTTAAAGATAATGTATATGATCATGAAGGTAATATTCAAAAAGTTAAAACATTAATGAGAAGACCATATGAGGGGAATATTTATTCTATTAATCCAGTTGGTTCACAAAAAGTGATTCAAGCAACATCTGAACATCCTTTTTGGGTTATACCAAGAAGTAAAGTATTGATGAAAAGAAATCAAAGAGGTAATCTTCCAGAAATTGAAAACAAAAAATTACTTTCAGCTACACCTGAATGGGTAGAAGCTAAAGACTTAAAAGAAGGTGATTTTGTTTATATGCCTATTGTTAAAACAGAAGATTCAGAAATATCTATGGAAGAAGCTGAGTTATTAGGATTTTATCTAGCTGAAGGTAGCTCATATTTTAATAAAGCGAACAAACAATATACGAATCAATTTTCTTTACACATTAAAGAAGTAGAATATGCTAATCGTATTGCTGATTTAGTTATGAAAAAATTTAATAAAAAAGTATATTTTACTGAAGATTTAAATAAAAACGGATTAGGATTATCTTTTTATTCTAAAGAAGCTCATGACTGGTTTATTTATCATGTAGGTAAAGGTGCTTTAAATAAAAAGTTAAGTTCTGAACTCATTAATATGCCTGAAAAATCTATACATTTTTTTATTGATAGTTATTTAAAAGGTGATGGTAATATTTTCTACCGTGATAAGATAAGAAAAAATGGCAGTATCAAAAAAACTATGTCAAAAAGACTTTGTACAAGCTCTAAACTGCTAGTTCAAGATTTATTATTACTATTGGCAAGAATAAATATTTTTGGTATTGTTGTTGAACGACTTGCTGGCAAAGATTTTATACAAGGTAGAGAAATATATAGACAAGAAAGTTGGCAAATTGTTTGGACTCCTGAACAAAAATTTAATCAGGTAAGAAGAACAGGTAATGGATTTTGGATTCCTATTAGAAGTATTTCTAAAAGATATGAAGAAACTATAGTCTATAATTTTGAAGTAAATAATACAAATACTTATTTAGCACAGGGAATTGCTGTTCATAATTGCAGTTCTCCAATGAGAGATGAGAATCAACTACATGCAGCAGTGGTTGAAATCATTGCACATGATAGAGCAACTGTAAAATATGCAACTGTTCAAAATTGGTATCCAGGAGATGACAATGGTAATGGGGGCATATATAACTTTGTAACCAAGAGAGCCAATGCAATAGGCTATAAGTCTCATGTATCTTGGACTCAAGTAGAAACTGGAAGTGCTATTACTTGGAAGTATCCATCAGTAATTCTCAGAGGTGATGAGAGTTCTGGTGAATTTTACTCAGTTGCATTAACCAACCATAAACAACAAGCAGATACAGGCACAAAAATGATTCATCTTGGAAAGAATACCAAGTCTACAATCATTTCAAAATCCATATCAGCAGGCAAGTCAACAGGAACATATAGAGGTCTTGTCAGAATATCTCCAAGAGCAGAAAATTGCAGAAATATAACAGAGTGTGACTCATTGATTTTCGGTGATGCACAAGTTCATACTCACCCTTATATAGAATCATACAATAGTAGTTCAAATCTTGAACACGAAGCCTCAACAAGTAAAATTTCAGAAGAGCAGCTTTTTTATCTTCAACAAAGAGGATTGAGTGAGACTCAGGCAAAAAACCTTATCGTTAACGGGTTTTGTAAATCTGTTTTTCAAAAACTACCTGCTGAATTTGCAGTTGAAGCACAAAAATTACTTGAAATCAATTTAGAAGGAAGTTTAGGATGAAAATTAATAATCTCACAGTCAGAAAATCAGATAAAATCATCATCAATGATTTATCTATTCATTTTGAACAAGGTAAAATTCATGCCATCATGGGCCCTAATGGTTGTGGCAAAACAACTTTGAGCAATTCTATTGTCAATCATCCAGATTGTATTATAGAGTCTGGGGCAATAGAGTTTAAAGGAAAAATACTCAATCAACTCGATGTTGATTTAATTGCACTAGAAGGTGTCTACTTAGCCCCACAATACCCTATTGTTATCAATGGTCTTTCTCATGCTGCTTTTTTAAAAGAAGCTATTAATGCAAAAAACAAACATAACAATCAAAATCCAATTGATGAATTTGAATTTATAAAAAAACTCAAATCCAAAGCACAAGAGTTTGGTTTCAATTCTAAAGATTATGTTAAACATTCTCTTAACTTTGGCTACTCTGGTGGTGAGAAGAAAAAAAACGAGATGATTCAAATATCCATGCTTTCACCTGAGTTCATTATTTTAGATGAGATAGACTCTGGACTTGATGTTGAAGCAATTAAAAAGGTTGTTGAATTTATTAAGAGCTACATGAACTCCAATATAACCATCCTTGCTATTACTCATCACTCATCCTTTGCAAAATCTCTCAATGCAGATTTAGTTCATATCATGAAATCTGGTAAAGTAGTTAAAACAGGTGATTTGAGCCTTGTAGATCTTGTGGAGCAAAATGGTTTTGGAGGTTTTTAATGAAAGACCAATTCAACCACGACCATTTTTTAGATAAAAAATTACTCAACTTGATCGACAATAAAGATATCAAGAATAACTCAGCACTTCTTGATAAAATCAAAAAATCATTTCAATTAAAAGATGATGATTTAAATAAACTTATTCCTATTAATAGTGATTTCTTATATGTTCAAAGCATTGATCACAATTCAATGAATGAACTTGATTTTTCTTTTGGAGAAGATTTTGAAGGTAAAAATATTTTTTTCATTTTTGCCAATCCAGAAGATACTTTTATCTATAATCAAATTAAAATAAAAGTTCAATCTAATATTTCAATTAAGGCTTTACATCTTAATCAAATCAATAAATTAAAAAACTCATTTGTTTTTAATATTGAAGAAGGTTTTGTAGATGTCTTCGTTTTCTCAGATATACATGAGAAACAACTGCTTGATGAAAGCATGGAATTCATTCACGATAAACCTAACACAAAAAGCAATATTAAATATCACTCATTTGTATCAGGTAAAATTGCAACCCAAGTAAACACCAAAATACTACAATCCTCAAAGCATTGCGAAAGTCATCAATCACTCAAACATGTGAGTCAAAAGTCTGGTAGTACAATACTGTCCAAGCCTAATCTTATGATTATGAACCCAGATGTAGTATCAAGTCATGGAAACAGTATCGGATCTATTTCAAGCGAATATTTATTCTATCTTCAGCAAAGAGGTGTTAATAAATCAAAAGCAATCAATATGATTAAAAAGAGCGAATTCTTAAATATATTTGAAGAAGATAAAGCTTCTTTCCAATTTTTACAGCTATGGGAGAATGTATATGAAAAATAATTTTCCTATATTCAAAAACAATTCAGATTTGATTTATCTTGATAATGCTGCAACAACACAAAAACCTCAGGTACTTTTGGATTCAATATCAGAGTACTACAGTACACACAACAGCAATATTGGCAGAAGTGTTTATAACCTTGCCCAATACTCAGAAGAAGACTACAACTATGGAGTCAACACAATAAAGAAGTTTCTACTAGGGCAAAGTAGTGAATTTAAGAAATCAGCAATTTCATTCAGTGATGGTTGCACCTCCAGCATTAATGAGTCTGCACAATATGTTGAGCAAATATACAAATTGCACAACAAAATAGGCAAAGACACCATAATACTTTCAGTGTTTGAGCATCATGCAAATATCATGCCATGGCAGAATTTAGCTAAAAAAATGGGTTGGAAAATTCATTGGATATCTTCTGCTAAAGAGCTTTTAAATCCAACAATGATTGATCAAAAGATACTAGAGAAAACAGTAGTTGTTGCTATTTGTCATGTCAGCAATGTCACTGGAGAAGTAAATGACTTAAAAGCTTGGTCAAAAGTTTGTAGAGATAACGACATTCTTCTTTCAGTAGATGGCGCCCAAGGAGTTTGTAATTTTAAAAATCCTATAGAAAATTTGGATGTTGATTTTTATAGTTTTTCTGCTCATAAATATTATGGACCTATGGGACTTGGAATCTTATATATTAATTCAAGACTGGTTGAGAAAATCCAACCATCAAAATTAGGTGGTGGAATTATAGAAGATGTTACTCAAGAAGGATTTTATTTGCTTGAAGGAAATTTGAAATTCAATGCAGGAACACCCAATATTGCCAATGTTTATGCTTTTGCAAAAGTAATTAATTGGCTTGATGAACAAAAAATACACGAAAAACACATTGAGTTGACTCAACTGGCTTTCGTATTAGAAGAAAAATTAAAGAAGATAAAAGATATACAAATAATAAATATATTGAACCAATCCAGCGATATAAGAGCACCTATTGTATCCTTTAATATTAAAGGAATTCATGCTCATGATGTTGGAAGTTATTTATCTCAAAAAAACATTGCTGTTCGTGTTGGTAAACACTGCACACATCCACTTCATGAGTCATTGGGTATTAACTCTTCCATAAGAGCCTCACTGGGTATTTATAACAACAATTATGAAATACACACACTTCTTAAAGAAGTTGAAAATGCCATTAATTATTTTAAAGGATAAAAAATGTTCAATGAATTTGATCAAGAAGAATTAGATGACTTGTATCAGTCTATGGTTCTTCAACATTCAAGAAACCCTCAAAATTTTGGGAAAATAGAATGCAACTGCTCATCCAAAGGTAAAAATCCAAGTTGTGGTGATCATCTTGAATTCTTTCTAAATATTGAAAATTCAATTATAAAAGACATTTCATTCATCGGAGAAGGTTGCGCCTTATCTGTTTCTTCTGCTTCCATTTTATCCAATAAAATTAAAGGTAAAACTATCGCTGAAGCAACTGAAGTTTTGAATAAATTTTCATTATTCATCATAGAAAATGAAACTCTTGATGATAAATTTGAACCACTTCACATTTTCTCAGGAGTCAAATCTTTTCCTTTGAGAGTTAAATGTGTTATGCTTTCATTCAGAACTATAGAAAATGCAATAAAGGAATTTCAACATGAGTGATAACTTCAATGACAATAACAGCGAATTGGAACCACAAAACGAAACAACACTACAAATCATTAATCACGATAACAGTGTAGATCTCAATGCAATACTGGATGGATTAAAAAGCATTTATGATCCTGAAATTACTGACTTCAGCATATATGATTTAGGATTGATCTATAAAATAGAAATCAAAGACAGTCATGCACACATCACAATGACATTAACCAGCATGAGTTGTCCAGAAGCGCAAAGCATTCCAGAAGACGCTAAAAACATGGTTCAATCTTTATGTCCAGACGCCAACATTACTGTAGAAGTTGTTTTTGAGCCAACATGGACAGTGGATTTGATGAGTGACGAAGTTAAATTAAAACTTAATTTACTTTAATTGGATAAACTTGACTTATCTCACAGCTTATATTTTTAAATTCTTGACTTAATTTCAAATTTACATATAAATTATATTATTAACTCATACACAAACAAGGTAAAAAATGTTTAACTCCATTAAAAAGGGTCTCATGAAGGAAGACCAAAAAGAAAAAAAACCATCAAACGCCACTCTTGGAGGCATGAGTGAGCAACAAATGAGAGCACAGATAAATAGTGGAAGACCTAGCAATGCTTTAGCTCAACCACAGATATCTGAAGAAATTCAAAATGCTCTGAATTACTCCAATCCAAATAAAGATAAAGAAACTGTCAAGATTTCTGCTAACTCAGTAGACCTACTCCCAGAATTGGCAACAGTTTTCTCTGAAGGCGACACAACCTCTGTTATTGAGAGACTAAGAAAACACCTCAATGAAAATAAAGGCGATGTAGATCTTAAATTCTGGTACATGCTTATGGACTGCTATCAGGTCAATGACCAAAAAGCTGAATTTGATAAAGTTGCACTTTCATTTGCACATAAATTTGCAACCTCTCCACCTTCTTGGTTTGAAAACGAACAAGAAAAGAAAAAAGGTGGTCTTGTTGGTAAAAACATTCTTATTCTTGAGCCTGTATTCAAGCAAGAGCACACACTTAAGTTTAAAGAGTTTCTCAAATCAGCTAAAGAGGAAAACTTCAGTAGAATCAATGTAAGTCCATGTAAGTTTGAGCAAAGTGAAGTCGCAGCACTCAATAGCCTTCATAAGCTCTTTACAGATTTGAGAAAATACAGAGTGTTATCTATTTTGATGGGTGACAATAACTTGATTAACTTTTGCAAAACTTACATTAATGCAAATCCATCCAATAAAGCACTTAAACAAGAGTACATTCAAAACGAAGAGATATGCTGGTTATTGTTGCTTGAAGTTCTACAGTGGAAAGGCAAACAAGAAGAATTTGAAAACTATGCACTTGAGTATGCCATGAAGTTTGAAATATCTCCACCAGGTTGGGAAGACGGTGGCATTATGAGTGTTTCAGGCTCAAATGATACTGAAGAACAGAAAATACAACTTGATAAAAACCTCAATGATAACAATATTGAAGAGCTTTTAAACTTCATAAGAAAAGACTTTGAAACCATGAATCAGTCTGAAATTGATTTGTCCCAAGTAGATAGAATTGATTTCTCAGCAGCAGGCTCCATATCACATTTCATACAAGAGTTGATGATGGATGAGCAAAATCCAAAGAAAGTTATCTTCAAATACCCAAATGAAATGATAAGAACTCTATTTGAGATGGTTGGTGTCACTGAGTTTGTCGAAATCATCAATAGAAAAAGATAATTCAATATTTACGATATGAAAACCTGCTTAAATTAACTTAAGCAGGTTTTTTAAACTCTAATTTTGATAACCTCTGAAATACATCAAAATAAAAGATACAAAAATAATTATTGACAACACAACCCTATCTTTGATTGAAAAAATAATTCTACCATTATTTTTATAGTCAAAAATGGTTCCCCCTATCAACTGGCATACCCTTTTTAAAATAGTTACAATTTCAACAGCCAACATTTTTATTAAAAATATATTCATCGGTATAATGATAAAACTAATAATTGATATTTTACTCGCTAATTTTATATTTATATCTGAAATCAACTCCCTCTTCATAAATGATGATATCAAGAAAAACATAGATAAAGAAAAACCAATCAATGCATATGTAAATACTCCACTATATAATTGCATTATTTTTGATGTAAAAAACATACTTAAAGAAAGAGATAAAGGCATTAATAAAAATATGGTTTTATTATGAATCGACCCACCCTTAAACTTATCCATAAAAAATAAAAACATGCAAACAGCAACCAAACCAATAAATATGATAAATTCCATATTTGATTGATAATTCAAATTAATTGTTTGTTTAAAACCAAAAAAATCTGTCAAAAAGAATGCAATAATTGGCACAATCAATATAGATGAAAATATGGACAAACTAATAGCTGTAATTTGTGCTCCATTAACTTGATAGTTTTTTCTACTGATTAAAACACCTATAATCTCCAGACTAATTGCCAGATATATTCTCCAATCAGATAATATAGAGATAACCAAGAGTTTATTTTCTTGATAATTTGAATTAAGAGATTGGGCAAACAAAATTGCCAAAGTTGCTAAAAATCCAGAGAAAACAAAGATAAATGTCATTATGTTCTTGGTTTTTTCATCTACAGTGATTTTTTTGATATTGAATATTTCTCCCATTGAAATAGCCAACATCAATACGAATGATAATAAGAACATATGTAATTAAAAAAATATTGCCAATTATAACAAAATTGTGTTAGAATGTGCAACCTTTAGGAGAAATATATGCCAACACAACAAGAAAGATTAACCGAGATCCAACAAAGAAGTCAAAAAATTATTCAGAATTCAATTCAAATCAACACAAAAATTGAATCTGCTATTGAAACAAAGAAAAGACTGGAAGCGGTTTTAGAGGAAAAATATGGCACATCAGACCCAGTAAAGATTGAGGAAATGATTAAAGAGTGGGAAGCTGAAAATGAAAAACAACTCAAAGAAGCCGAAGATCAACTCAATTCACTTGAAAAAGAAAATGAAGAAAAAACCAATCTGATTAAACAAATTCAACAAGGACAGTAAATATGGAATTAACCATAAAGCAAGCAAATGACTGTTTGCGACTTGCTTCTTTGTTGCAGGGTCAAAAACAGGCATTGGAAAATGAAAAAGACAGAATTAAAAGAGATGTTGAGAACTCAAAAAGATGGTTGAATAAACAACCAGAATTTTTAAAGTTCTTGCAACAACTCCAAGACATTCTTCACCAAAAAAACATTGGTGCTTTTAGCCAGCTTCTTTCATACTTTGTGAAAGATGTTCTTAAGAAAGAAAAAGATATTATCCTTGAGCTATCTACATACCACAACTTGCCTGCTTTAAAAATTGAAGCTTCCAACGATGGTTGTAGAGAAAATATTGTTGAAGGTAATGGTGGATCTATTGCAAATATTGTTTCCACTGGACTTCGCCTCATTGCACTATCAAGACTATCACACAGAAAATTCATCATCTTAGATGAGCCTGATTGCTGGTTGAAAAAAGAACATGTCCCTGCATTTGCTAAAATCATTGGTGAAATATCACAAAAACTAAAGATTCAAACCATCATGATCTCTCACCACAGTTGGGAGTATTTCAAAGATCATGCCAGAGTCATTGAGCTTAAAACTGACGGTAAAAACCTCTACTCAGAAATTGTTCATGACAACCCTGTATCAGTGGATAGCAACCACGATTATATCAAGACAATTGAACTGAGAAACTTCATGTCTCATCACAATACATCTTATGAGCTTCATCCCTACCTTACTTGTCTTATCGGTGAAAACGACATAGGCAAGAGTGTGATTGCAGCAGGAATGAAAGCTGTTGCTTATAACGACTCATCTGACAGCTACATAAAACACTATCAAAGTGAAGCACAAGTCCTTTTGAAGCTATCTAACAACAATCAGATATTCTGGCAAAGATTTAGAGAAACAACTCAGGAAAACCCACAGAAAGTTAAATACTCATTGATTGAGCAAGATGGCTCCATTACAAGTGAATTCAATTCAAATGACACACCCAAGTTCATTGAAAAGGAACTCAACATCATTACAACAGAAGATATTGATATCCATATTGGTAATCAAAAACAGCCACTATTTCTTATCTCATCAGATATCAAATCTCACCAAAGAGCTAAAATACTTTCTTTGGGTAAAGAGTCATTGTTTTTGCAGAAAATGATGGAGAACATCAAAAGCAAAACAAAAATTCATAAACAAACCAAAAATGAAGGTGAGCTAAAATTTGATAAGCTCAATAAACAACTGTTGGCATTATCCAGCATAGATGAAAATGTTGAGAAAATTAAATCTCTGATATCACATCTTGAAGCGTTAAATGAAGAAAAGAAAAAAGCTGACGAGGCTAAAACTTTACTCAACGAAATACAAGACACACTTCAGGTATCTTCTATAGATATATGTAATATTCCAAAAATAAACATACAACTTAAATCTATTGATAAACTTAAAGATGAGTTTGCACAATATCAAGCAGTCTATAAGCTCTCAAATATCAATGCTTCAAAAACAGATATTAAAACTTCTGTTGAATTAAAGCCAGTTGATGAATTAAAAGTATTTTACAAAAGACTCAATGTAACCAATCAAGCTTGCTCTATTGGCAAAGTAAATATTAACATATCTGAAGTTGATTATAGAGACACTTCTGACATAAGAAAAGATCTTGGCAAACTTAATTCCTTGATTGAAATGAGTAAAATCAACAAAATCAATGACAATCATGAATTTATAAAAATCAAAATCAAGGATTTGGAATTGGTGACACACTTGACCAATCAACTCAAAGAGCAAGAAGCAGATCTTGCAGATTTGCGTGTTAAGGAAGATAAATTAAAAACTTGGGATGTTGTGATTAAAAATGAGTTTGAAGAGTTTCAAAAAGAATTCGGCAATCTTTGCCCCATGTGTTCACAGCCCATTAATATATCTCACATACACAAACAGAATTAAAGAGGAAAGACATGTTGAAGTTTAAAAATTATAAAGGTTTGGGTTTTATCGGAGACCCCCACATATGGAGCAAGAAGCCAGGCTTTAGAACTGACTTGAATTTCCCTGCAACTGTATTAAATAAGTTAGAGCAGTGCTTCAAACTTTGTAAGGAGCAAAATCTATACCCGATTATCTTGGGAGACTTGTTTCATACAGACAAAGAATGTGATATTGAATTATTGACCAAGCTCACCAGACTTCTTCATACACTTCCAGAGCCTTGTGCAACAGTAGAAGGCAATCATGAGAAATCACAAACAAAGCTCAGTGATGATGTGGCTATCAGTATGCTGAGAGAATCAAAGAGCATTTATACCATTGAGAAAGATGGTCTTTGGGCAGTATTTGAAATCAATGGACAAAACTTCCTTGTTTGCTCTACACCTTATGGAACGAAAATTCCTACCCACTTTGAAAAGCCTGAAAAATACAAAGATTCAAAAGTCATATGGCTTACCCATCATGATTTGGATTTTGGTGAAACCTATCCAGGAGTCATACCAATTCATGAAATTCAAAACGTAGATATGCTGGTTAATGGACATATTCATAAAACAAAAGACTCTCAAAAAGTTGGCAACATGATGGCACACAACCCAGGCAACATCACAAGACTATCTACAGATTGTGCAGACCACATACCTTCTCTTTGGGTATGGACACCAGACCAAGAATTCAACCTCAAAAGAGTACCACTTCAATTTGAAAAGGTTGTATTCTTTAAGCCTGCTCAACAAATTACAGTTGAAAAAGCAACCTCTATTGTTGATGATTTACAACCAGAACACATCAGCAAGTTCGTCACTGAAATGGAGCTATCCAATAATTCACAAGATGAGCACAAAACTGATGATGGTGTACACATAAAAAACAGTATCAGTGCATTGGCAAAAGCAATGGAAGTAGGAGATGATTTTACAAAAGAAATACTCTCTATTGCAGAAGAAACCATTAATGAGATAAATACAGGTAAAAATTAAAAAAGAGAGGTTTTTAAGCCTCTCTTTTTATTCTAACTCATCATTGAATTATTTTATTTCAGATTTGAATTTAATCCAATCTGTTTTTGCTTCATTGTCTACACCAACAAGGACGCTGTAGTTACCTACAGGCACCTTACCGTCAACCTTGCTGCCAAAGTATGGACCTCTCTTGTCTGGAGTAATTGTGAGGAAGTTGACATTGGTAAACTCTTCATTGAATGCCAAAGCTCTTGTGTTATGACCAAAGAAGTCTCTTCCACTCTTTGTGAAGTGCATATTGAATGCCATCATCTTTTGTTTTGAAATGGTGTCCTGATCAAGACCTATGTTGATGATGTTGCCACTTTCTGTGTAGTATGTGGTTTCTCTTGAATAATCTTCTACTTTTGTCTTGCAGTTAGCTGGCATTTCTTTATGAAGATTTTGCTCTTTGTCAATAAACAAGGTTTCAGTTTTGTTCATTGGCTGGTCTTTTAACTGGTATGTGAACATCAATATTTCACAAGACTTTCTATTTGCTTTGAATTCATCAAAGCCTACCTTTTGCATTGGATCTTTATAGTCAACATGCTTTTCTACAACTTCCTTGAGTTCTGGTGTGACTCTCATCAATGCAAATGTGGAACCAAGATTCTCTAGTGGTTTCAATGAATTCACATCCAAATGCTCACCTGTTCTTTTATTATACACATGTAAGTTGAACTGATGTGTTTGCTTGTAGTACTCTTGTTTTTCTTTTGGCATGACTTTATCAAATTTGACTTCCACCTCTGAATAATCAAGAGGCTTTGCCCATGTATCATGGTCTTTCATGCTTGTTTCAGCAGGTATATGAAACACATCCAAACCTACAACAGCCGCATTAGCTGGTTTTACAGTCACTGGCTTAGCAGCAACCACTTTCTTAGGAGCCGCTTTACGTACAACCTTTTTCTTTGCAACTGGTTTTGGTGCTGGCGCTTGAGCAGCTTGCAAGCAAGTTGCTGGGCACTGTAATACAGGCTCTTTGTTCAAAACAGGTAATCCACTGACTCCAGGAGTTACAGAAGACTCTGCACTAGGGGCTGCTGGAGTTTGAGCATAAATTGCACTGCTTGCTAAAATACCCATGGAAATTGTTATTATTTTCTTCATTTTTTACCTTTTTTTGTAGCTATCTATCAATGAATACAAAAAAAAAATCAAAAATCAAATTTATTTTGATTGAGAGATTTTTTTTGATAATATAATGTATATGAGCACAAAACATAAATATCCCCTCAATTTTGAAATCTATTTCCTTGATTTTTCATTTGATCATAAAAATCCAAATCTAGAGAGTAGAATTTTCATCAACATTCCAGTTAAGAACAGCCAGAATGAAGACAGTGTGTTAAAAATCATGTTTGAGATGAATTCTGTATTCATGAAAGAGACATTATCCAATACACATCACTGGGGACTTAAAACTATTTTCTATGAAGAAAAAGAAGAAGATAGAAAAATTAATTCAACCAATTTGAATTTAAATGATAAATATCAGAGAATAAGTCATAAACCAAAAATTAATGGTGATATTTTTTTAAAAATAGAGCCAGAATTCGTTAACTTTCTTACAAATAATTACAAAAAAAACTGGTTAGAATGGTGTGAAAATAAATTTAATTCTAAAAAACTAACGAATTTTGAAGACAAAAAAGAGTATTATTCTTCAAAAGCAGATGTATTTATTGAAAAATCTCACAAGTTGCTTCAAGAGATTCTTCATTCAGACATCAATGAAAAATTGATAGATGACTGGAAAATAGAGTTTCAAGTTGAAAATATCCTAAGTAAATCAGAAGCACCATCATATACAATGATTTCAGATATCAATAAGTATATGAAATATAAAAAACTAGAAGAAAACCTTGGTAACGATGAAAAAATTAATAAAAAGATAAAGCTTTGATTGGTAATACTTGCATATACTCTATTGACATAAATAACATTCCCACATATAATCCAAGTAACTAGCCGACCCATAGGGGGTTGGTTTTTTTTGACCCAGGAGAAACTTATGTGGTATACATTGCAAACACGCCCCAATTATGAGGCAAAGGTTACTGAGGAAATCAACAAGAAAATCAAGGAAAACGGAGCAGTTCTTCCTATTCGTGAAATTTTCTCTCCAGAGGAATTGATTGTTGAATTTAAAGACGGAAAGAAAAAAGAGCGTAAAAAACGCCTCTATACCAACTACTTATTTCTTGAAATGGATTACTCAGACGCAGTTTGGCACTCACTCAAGGGCATTCGTGGCGTTGTAGGCTTTGTTGGTAACAGAACCAATCCAGTTGTGCTTCCAGAAGAAGAAGTTGCAACCATGAAAGCTCAAGTCAACGGTGAAGTTCCTAAGCCTCGTGTTATGTTTGCTGAGAACAGCAGAGTTCGTATCACATCAGGATCTTTTGCAGATTTCTATGGTGTTCTTAAATCTGTTGACTATGAAAAGAATAAAGCCAAAGTTCTTGTATCCATTTTCAATCGTGAGACTGAAGTAGATTTGGAGCTTAACCTTATTGAGCAAGCAAAGTAAAGCTTAAAAACTCAACAAAAAGCCTCCATTTAAATCTGGAGGCTTTTTTTGTTTTTAATATCTGTTAAAATATTTATATAACACAAGGGAAAATTATGGATCAGAAAAAAACATTAGGCGATGAAATGAAAGACTATGAAGGAGTTGCTGCAAAAGTAGCACTAGACTCAGATCAACCCATTTGTGTCAGAATAGATGGTAAAACATTCAGCACATTTACAAGAGGTCTTCAAAAGCCATTTGATGATAGACTCTCTCATGCAATGATTGAAACCATGAATTTCTTGGTTGAAAAAAGTGGGGCACAACTCGGCTACACTCAAAGTGATGAAATCACCTTGGCATTCTTTAAAATGAATGATTTTCAACAACCATTCTTAGGTGCAAGAGTTCAAAAACTCACATCTATTCTTGCAAGTATGGCAACTGCCAGATTCAACTCTATTGTATCTAAAACAATTGATGAGAAAAAAGACATTGAAGCCTTCTTTGACGCAAGAGTATGGAATGTACCAACACTAGAAGAATGTGCAAAAGTATTCATGTGGAGACAAGAAGATGCAAGAAAAAACTCTATCAGCATGGCTGCATATGCAAACTTCTCACACAAATCTCTTGAGAAGGTAAATTCTGGCGACAAAATAAAAATGATGCTTGAAAAAGGCATTGACTGGGAGGCATTTCCAGAAAAATATAAAACTGGTATATTTGCTTCACGCTTCCAGGTCGAAGAAAAACTGACAGATGAAATGAAGTCATACAAGAGTAATGCTGGTAAGGAAACTTACATCAGAACAGAAATTCGCAACTATACACTACCTAGAATTTCAAAATCAGATGACTTGACTCAAGCAGTTTTTTCAGAAATATTCAATCAAAGAAAAGACATTATAGATGCAAGAAAAGCAAAAAAATCAATTTGATAAATTGGCACTTGATATATTTAGATCTAAAGAAACCTCTAGATCTACTCATATCATGCCTTCATTGAAAGCAAATCTTGATTGGATTAAAAAAAACAAAAAACCACAAGAAGATAGCTTAACTTTTCTAAAGAATGAAGGCAATATTGTCAAAAGACTTAAAGAATTGAAAGAACTGGGTGCTAATATGCAACACTTGGCACTCAAAACATCTTACTTCAATTATCCATTAGTGACAGAATTTTTAATCCATAGTGATGTAAATTTTGATATTTTCAATAAGCAAGGAACCAGACTCATTTATATTCCAATTAAAAACTCTGTTAAAAAAGTATTGAATAAACTTATTACAAATAATTCGGTAGATTTCCATTTTAAAGATCCTCACTTTAATGAAGAACAAGTTCTACACCAATTGCTTAGATATGCACACATTACTGAAGCTGAACATGTACTGAGTGTTGACCCTAACCTTCTTTATTCAAAAGATAAATTTGGTAACAGCTTTTTATATTTTGCCTGTATAGGCCTTGAAAATTCAAAAACAAAAATAAATAAAGAATGTGCTATGAAATTTATTCTATCAAAGATTGACTCTGACTTTAATTTTATATATGAACATAGACAAGAAATTCCATTATCATTAAAAGAAGTTTTAGGAAACTTGATAATTGAAAAGAACTATCAAAACATTTCATCTTTACTGCCCAATCATAATAGCAATAAAATGAACCATAAAATATAAGTAAAGTATGAGAAAAGAAAATATACTAGGTAAATACTATACCCAAATCAATGTATTTGATAATCCTGTTTTCATAAACTGGGTTAAAAAACACAATCTTGATGAGATGAAAATTTTAGAGCCTTTTGCAGGAAAAAATAGCCTCATAGATATGATGGCAGAACTTAATTTGCTCAAAAACGGGTTTAGTTCATTTGATATTAACCCAGATTCAAAACATGTTAAATTCAAAGATACCTTTAAGAAATTTCCTAAAGGATATGAATTTTGTCTTACCAATCCACCATTTTTAGGCAAAAATATAGCAGGTAAACTAGGCTATGAAACCCAACAAAGTTTCGGTTTATATCAAGACTTATATGAAGTAGCAGTTAATTTAATGCTTGAGAATTGTGACTATGTTGCAGCAATCATACCCATGTCGTTTATAAAGACACCTTATTTCAAATCCAGATTAGAAATTGTGATTGAGCTTCCATATAAAAAACTGTTCAAAGAAACAGAGCACCCAGTGTGCTTATGCCTTTGGACTAAAGAAGAGCAAAATTCATACAACATATATAGGAAAAATGAATACATAGGAAATTCAAAAAAACTGCTTAATCTAAAGTCTAAAATTCTTCATATCAAGTCCAGCCAATACTCAGATAGAATTAAATTTCACGATAAGACAGGCAATATATCACTCATGTGTATAGACGCAACAGATAAAAACAAAAAGATAAAATTTCAAGAAGGATTACAAATCAAACACCTTCCCAACGGCAATATGCAAAGATCAAGATTGTTGTTTTCTGTACTGGATAAAAATAATCACATTATTTCAGAGAAAGAAATCATACCTATTTTAAATGCAGAACTTCAAGCATACAGAGAAAAAACAAAAGATGTATTTTTAGTTGCCTATAAAGGCATAAATCAAGAAGATGTATTTAGAAGAAGACTAGACTTTGAAACTGCAAGAGAAATAGTTGCTAAAGCACTATTTGTTTTTGATAAAACTATTTGACTTAAAATCATTTTCTTAATATGATATTGAAAAATTTAGGAATAAAATGATTGAAAAATTAGTTGCAAAAATAATTTCTCATTTTGAGAAAAAGGTTGATACTTCAAATTACCCCATACCTTGTACAACCTGTGGAGCTTGCTGTGCTTATTTTAAAGTGACTTATCCTAAACTTAACAATGAATTTGTTCCTAAACACAGAGTTATAGAAATAAATAAGACAACCAATGCCCTAAAGGGAGCCAATAAATTCAGAGGAAGATGTGAAGCATTAACTGGTGAAATTGGTAAAGTAGGCATTTGTGATATGTATGAAAATCGTCCACATGTATGCAGAGATTTCCCCGTATGGATGCCTAACGGAAAACAAAACCCCAGATGTGTCAAAGCTAGAGTCTATCACGGTATAGAAGGTAAAATTGATATCTCACATATCGTGAAAAAATAATCACAATACAACCAACTCTTCTACATAAACTATTTCACATGCACCTGCACCTGTGTCTTTTCTTGTTGTAGAAGAGTTCCAATACCAACCTTTCTCTGTATTTATTTTGACCAATCTTCCCTTGATATATACAAGGTTGTCTTTATCAATACTTTTTAATCTTTTCTCTATATCACTGTTTGCCGGAACCATATGCATATTGGCAGAGTTTTCTATAATTTTATTTTTTTCAGAAAACTTAGCAGCATTCTCAGTATACCAATAATAAAACCTATTGGATTGTGTAATTTTTATATCACTCAAAAACTCATCTTTTGCCATATCTCTCCAGCCAAGAGCTAAATCAACAGGAGAAAATATTGCTCCTTTATCAAATCTATAGCCTTCTGTACTCAAGACTCTGGCATGTAACTCAAAATCTGCAATTGCATTGATTTCAACACCATCCTCTTCCTTTATTTTTACTGGCAACAAATAGTTGTTTTGAATAGGTATTCTATCAGTATTGATAATGACATCTCTATTGTCTTCTATTTCTTTTGTTAAAAAAATACTCGCTGTAATGTTGATAATAACTATTAAAATTATTAAAATCACCAAACTCACAACTGCTGTATTTTTAATATTTCTATCCATTAATCCTCAAAAATGGTATAATAATTTCATATTAGCTCAAAAGTAAAACATGTCAATTAAATTTAACAGTTCCAATAGTCCTGTATTTTTTTTTAAAAAATCAGAGTTTTTAACCAACAATACATCTGGTTTTCTAAATGATTATTCCAATACTGTAGAATTACCTCTTCACCCTCATCCTGGATCTTTTGGGTTTGTCAGAAAACACCATCAACATGAAGGTATTGATTTTTATTGCATGCAAGATGAACCAGTATTCTCAATATTAGATGGTAAAGTCATTTTAATTAAAGACTTTACAGGTGATAAAGCAGGAAGCCCTTGGTGGAATAATACTCAGATGTGTTTGATTGATCACGGAGAATTTGTTATCAACTATGGTGAAATCAGTGTGCTTCCAAATATAAAAGAAGGATTAAATATAGTAAAGGGACAACAAATTGGTCACGTATCTAGAGTCCTTAAAAAAGATAAGGGTAGACCAAGAGATATGCTACACATAGAAATGTACACACCAAATACAGAAAACTCTATTAACCATTGGTCTTTAAATGAAGTCAAACCCCACAACCTTTTAGACCCAACACCATATTTCCTTAAAAATTTTTTTAGTTGACTTACAAAAAAAGCTGTGTTAACATTTAAATGGCTTTAAAAATAAGCCTAAAAATTTTCTTAAAACTTAAAAGGAGTAAAAAATGAAAAAGACAAGTCTAAATCATAATAATGTTCATAACATGGGCAGGGGCTTGCTTTGAGTTTTTTAATCTAAAAGAAAATAAAAATAAAAAATTCACACATTACCTCAAAATAACACCTGGATCAGGTGGAGATGAATCTAAAGATTTAATGAAAATCATATGCAATATTTTAGAGAAACACTTCTCTAAAAATAATGTATTTTTTGAAATTAAAGAAACTGATTTTGATATCAAGATATTCTTTAAAAACAAGGAATTGGAACTTGATTTCATATTGGGTTTGTGGAAATTCACAAGACCCTCTCCATTTTCAAAAACAAAGAAAATTCATACATCTTTTTGTAAACTCAACCTTATGGAATGTTTGGATGATTATACACTTAGCATTAAAGATTCTGATTTGAAATGGGACTTTTATAAGTCTTCTGGCCCTGGTGGACAAAATAAGAATAAGACTCTTACAGCAGTAAGACTAACATTCTTGCCTTTAAATATTGTGACCACAAGCACATCTCAAAGATCTCAGTTAGACAATAAGAAACAAGCTAGAGTTCAAATTGAGGAATTGCTTTGGGAGAGGTTTAATGCTGAGAAAGAAGGCTTGAAACAAAATAAATGGGAAGAATCAGGTGTTAATCAAAATGCCAATATATCTTGTTATTTTAATCACAATTTAGTGGTTTGTGAAAAAACAAACAACAGGACAAGCAACTTGTCTGGGTTTTTATCTGGTGAAATTGAACTAATCAAGTAATCCCATAGGATACATCAACAAATAGAAGTTGGGGACTAAAAAACTCAACTTTTCTTTGTTGTTTGACCAAAAAACAACACCTGAAAGTAGCTTTTGTGTTATAATTAAACACTTATTGATTAAAACCCTGGAGAATTAAATGAGCACTTTAACTGTAGCATTATTGACTGGATTGTATTTATCCTTGAACACTATCAGAGTGGTATCTTATATCCCTCAGATGATTGGCATTGCAAGAAATAAAAGCTCTGTTCCACACGTTTCCATCAGTACTTGGTGGTTCTGGACTGGCGCAAATCTTGCTACTTGCCTCTATGCTATTGGTGTTGTTAATAATTACTTTATTTTCTTCATCAATTTGGGTAACACCATTGGTTGCTTTGGCTTCACAATGATTGTTATTTATAAAAGATACATCTATGCTGGACAAACCTATGGATTTTTGCACAAGTTGCCCTTCTTGAAAAGACAATATCAAGAACAAACTTATGTAAAAGCCGATTACAACGAGTTGTTTTTCTAAACTTCTCTAATTGAAAATAATAAGCCTGACCTAAAAAATCAGGCTTATTTTATTTCTGACCAATCAACTATAATACTAGGGTCAAATTTCTCAATCTCTTCACAAGACTTTTGAACACCTTCATGGTTGCTGGAGTGTGTGCTAAAAGATACCTTAACTTTTGCCAGTGTCTTTGACTCAATATTGGTCTTGACTGAAAATATCTTATGATCATCAATATTGACACTAGATATCACTTTTGCTCTGACATCTTTACTCTTTTCTCTATCACAAAGCACTTGTACCTCAAAGTTCTTAATGATTCTGTTATCAATCCACTTTCTATTTTGACTGATGAGATGATCAAGTTTTCTAAACAGAGTATTGGCAAATATCAGAAATACAGCAGCAATCAATGCATAAGGAATTAACCCCATACCACACAGTACACCAATAGCAGCAGAGCACCAAACGGTTGCAGCAGTGTTAATTCCATGAGTTGTAAATCCATTTCTGAAAATCATGCCAGCGCCCAAAAAGCCGATACCTGAGACAATTTGTGCTCCTATCCTGCTGACAGATTGCCCTTCATACTCAACGAAATATGCACCTAATATAAATAGACATGCTCCTGCACTGACCAAAACATTGGTCTGTATACCCGCTACTCTATTAATCCACTGACGCTCAAATCCAACTAAAAGACCACAAAATAGAGCACAACTGAGTCTTATGGCGAAATCTATGTATTCTATATTGTTAAATGTTGTTAATGGTGTCATATGTTTTCGTGTAAATGTTGATTTAATTTTTAATTTCATTAAAATTATATCATACTTATAAAAAAATCAAGGCAAAACATATATGAAAAGACAAATTGTATTAGATACTGAAACCACTGGACTTAAACCTGAAGAGGGACATAGACTTCTTGAAATTGGAGCAGTTGAACTCATTGATGGTGTAAAAACAGGTAATGTCTTTCATCACTATGTTTACCCACAAAGAAGCATTCCACAAGAAGTAATTGCAATACACGGCATTGATGATAAGAAGGTAAAAGACTGTCCTACATTTGGTCAAATTGCAGATGACTTTATTAACTTTGTAAAAGACTCTGAACTCATTATTCACAATGCTGATTTTGATGTGAAATTCTTAAACAGTGAATTATCAAAATTTGATAAGGGCAGATTATGGGATCATGTCAAGAATACCATTTGTACACTTAAACTCTCTAAAATGCTTTATGCAAAAGAAAAAGGTGGCAATAAACTTGATAAGTTGTGTGAAAGACTAGGTGTAGATAACAGCCATAGAACATTGCACGGTGCTCTATTGGACGCAGATCTATTGGCAGATGTCTATATCGCCATGAGAAAACAACACCCCTTGGAGGATATAGAAGCAGACTTTGAACAAGTCAACTGGAAGAGACCAGAAATCAAAAGACTCAACGGACTTAAATTTAAAAGAATTACATTGACTCCACAAGAGCAAGAAAGTCATGAAGCATTTTTGGCTGCAATGCAAAAGAAAGATAAAGTAGAGCCACTCTTCATGAGCCAAGATACCAAAAGAATGAAACCATAATCTCATATCATGAGAAAAGTTGAAGAGCAACTTATAGTATTAATATCTAACTACAAAACAAAAGAAGCACTTGAACTTCTTAAAGTAGCTAAAAAGATTAATATAAATTATCAGGACAGAATTGGCAATACCATTCTTATGAAGTGTACTAACTACACATCTCATAAAGATCCTCAATCAAGTCTTGAATTGTTAAACCTCATCATAGCACATGGTGCTGATGTCAACATAAGAAACATTCATAAACGCTCACCAATAGATAACCTTTTAGATGATGGACATATAGAGGGTATTAAAAGGTTAATTGAAGTAGGTGGTGAACTTATCACAAATGATCCAAATATCTATAAAAATCAATTCAATTCATGCTACTATTTAATGAAGAAAATAAACAATTTCGATAAACTTTTTGAAATATTCAAACAAGAAATAAATACTGAAGAAAAATTCAATGTATTCAAAGAAATGTTTAATACATGCATGACATGCAACTATTCATTTACTTTTTTAATAGATCAAAGAATAAAAAACGAATTGGAATCATATATATCAACACAAAATAATTACTATCAACTTCAAAAAAATCTTGGTAATCCAGACTATAATAAAGAGTTAAAAACAAAAAAAATATGAGTGTAAAATCTACACTCATATTTCTTATAAACAACCAATATTTCTTTTGATAGTTATGCTTTTACAACGACATCAGGAACAAAGCTTGGCTCTTGAACAGGCTCAACCTTCAGACTTTTTTCTCTAGCCTCTCTGCTGATTCTATCAATCTTATCCTTCTCATCTTGTTGTGCTTTAAACTCAACAAGACCAGCATTATCATTGAAGTGTCTGCCCTGCATGATATTTTCTACTTGCCAATCATCCAGTGTCTCAACTTCAATCAATGCAGCAGTCATTGCTTCTACTTTGTCTTTGTTTTCATCCAACAACTTGTATGCAAGCTGATACTTCTCATTGATAAGATTGTTTACTTCATTATCAACAGTCTCCAGAGTTTTCTGTGACAAATGTGCTGTACTCATTTGCTCACCACCCCAACCAGATTGAGTCTCACCAAATGCCACAGGTCCGAGCTTGCTCATACCGAGTCTCATAATCATGCTTCTAGCTGTTGATGTCGCTACAGCAATGTCGTTAGACGCACCGCTTGTGAATGTATTGCAGAAAATCTCTTCTGCTGCTCTACCACCCATAAGAATTGCAATTCTATCCTCAAGATACTCTTTCTTATATGAGAATCTATCCTTCTCTGGCAACTGAACAGTCACACCCAATGCTCTGCCTCTAGGAATGATGGTTACTTTATAGATAGGATCGCTCCCCTTTAACAACTTTGCAATAATGGCATGACCAGACTCATGGTATGCAGTCTCTTTCTTGTCTTGCTCACTCATTGCAAGGCTAGGTCTTTCAACACCCAACATGAGCTTGTCTTTTGCATCTTCCAAATCCTTTTGCTCAACAAACTTCTTGCCTCTTCTAGCTGCAAAGATAGCAGCTTCGTTAACAAGATTTTTAAGCTCTGCACCTGAGAAACCTGGAGTTCCTCTTGCAATTTTTCTTAAATCAGCCTCTGCAATCAAAGGAACATTCTTGCTATGAACCTTGAGCATTTCCTCTCTACCATTGACATCTGGCAAGCCTACAACAATTTGTCTGTCAATTCTACCAGGTCTGAGTAATGCTTGGTCAAGAACTTCGGGTCTGTTGGTTGCAGCAACCAATATGATACCCTTGTTACCATCCATACCATCCAACTCAACCAACATCTGGTTCAATGTCTGCTCTCTCTCATCTTGTCCACCACCACCAAACGCTCCACCGCCTCTTTTACCACCAATGGCGTCAATTTCATCAATGAACAACACACATGGAGCAATTTTCTTTGCAGTCTCAAACATATCTCTAACTCTTGAAGCACCCACACCCACAAACATCTCCACGAAGTCTGAACCTGAGATGGAGTAAAAAGGCACACCACTTTCTTTAGCAAGAGCTTTTGCAAGCAAGGTTTTACCTGTACCAGAAGGCCCTGAGAACAATACACCCCTTGGAATTGTACCACCCAACTTTGAAAATTTCTCAGGATTTTTCAAAAAGTCTACAAGCTCTTTAATTTCAAGCTTTGCTTCATCACAGCCTACAACATCTGCAAAAGTTTCTTTGATGTTGGCTGGATCAACCAATTTTGCTTTACTTTTGTTAATACTGAAAAGACCTTTATTTCCACCTGAAGATTTCTTGAAGAAATAAAACATCATCAAAACCAAGAAAAGTACAGGTCCCCAAGTAAAGAAAAACTGACCCAAGAAGCTTGGTTTTTCAATTGGCTCTTGAATAAGTTTGACATCATTTTCAATGATGGTTGGCACCAATGTATCTTCTACTGGAGCAACAATAGTGAAGTTTTCACCTTGTTTTGGAGTAACTTTGAGTACTCTGGTAGCTGCTGTTGGCTCTGAGAAAGTAATTGCAGCTATTTTGTCATCTTTTATATCAGCAACCAACTGATCATATGTGATGGAAGAAGCTACTGCTTTAGCATCCCTTCTATTGTATTCTGCCAAAATGTTGATTAAAAGCAGTATACCAATTAATATAAAAGTAGCTTTTATGATTTTTTTACGCTGATCTTGTTTATCTTTCACTAAATTTTCTCCTAAAATTTCTTGAATAATACCCTAAATGACTTTTTCTGTCAAATCAATCATATACAAAAACCAATAGAATTTCTTAATCATGAGGTTAGCATGTCCAATATCTTTTGACTTTCTCTTATTTTGTGTTAAAAAAATATATAACATTGTCAAAATACTTGAAAAATCAGTTTTTTTATGTAAGTAGATATAAAAGTAGGAATAATATGAAGAACTTCAAACAAAAATCAAAAGGATTTACATTAATTGAACTGATCTTGGTTCTTGGCATAAGCTCATTGGCCTTCATAGGATTGGTTCAATTTGAGAGAAAGAAAGCGGAAATAGCCAATGGAGAAATTGCTGGTGAGCAAATAAGAGAAGTTGGTGAAGCTCTTGAATCATATATAAATAGAAATGCTGCTGCTCTTACAGCAAACATACCAGTGAATACAACCAGTGCTAACTTGCCACTGACTATCTTACAAAATACCGCTTTTGGTGCATTCCCAGGAACAGCTATTCTTCCAGCAACTTATGTTAACAGAAACTTGATTGGTGGTGCATACCAAATTCGTATTAGAAACGATAACAACAACTTGATTGGATTGGTAACAACAACCAACCCTATTGCAACTTCAGGTGTCGTAAGATATGACTTGGCAGGTGCAGCCATGAAAAAGGCAGGGCCCAAGAGTGCTGTAGCTTTCTTGGTGAACAACCAGATATCTGGATATGATGGAGCTTGGACTCTTGCAGCAGCACAATACCCAAGTATTACAACTGCGGGTCAACTTGCATACAGATCACAAGCAATCAACTCACCAACATATGACAACGTTTACTTAAGACTTGATGGTGCATTCCCCATGAGAGGCAACTTGAACATGGGCAACTTCAACATAAACAACGTCACAGACATCAATGTGAACGGTTTTGTCAATACAAATGCTATTTTAACCAACACAATCAACTCTGGCACAATTAATAATGCTGGTAATATTACAAACGCTGGCAACATTGTTAACACAGGTTTGATAGACAGCACTGGACAGATTATTTCTAGAAATAGCACTGAAACCAACTTTATCAACAGAAACAATACATTGGGCAGCAGGGACTTGACTGTTGGTGATGGTACAGCAGCTATTGCTAACCAAGGTAACATCAGAGCAAGAGACATTTTCATCAGAGGTGGCTCCAGTGTGACAGGTAGACCAGCCGTAAACGGTGGTAACGGTGCATGGCTTTCTGACCTATTACCAAGATATAGCTCAAGAGGTATTTTGTTGGTATCAAACGGCAGCGTATTTGCAAAACCATCTTGTGCAATTGGCGGTACAGCAAACGCAAAAGTTGAAATCATACCACAACTTCACTATATTCAAGGTAGAGTCTTGGGTAGCTACAACCCTGCAACCACATCTAACCAGTTGTACAGTGTAGGTGCCTTGGTAGCCTATGCAAACGACTTGGGTGCAAGTTGGCAGATTATTCTAACAACACCCGTATATGACGGTGCATATGTTGGTGGTACAGCATTGGCACATGTATATTGCGACAACGGTTTCTAAAATTGAAGCCCATACAAAAAAGACTCTTTTAGAGTCTTTTTTTGTTTGCCCTAACAACTACCAAAAGTAGTTACTTAACTTCCTTTAGAAGTTACTCAACTCATATTAGAAGTTACATTTTCAATTGTTTTTTGATGTAAGCATTCAAAAGTCCAGAGTCTATAATTATTTGTTTGTGATCAAAGGCAAGCTCAGAATTCAAAATATCTTCAGGTATCATCCAAGTATAATATTTTGCATCTGTTGCAGCAATGATAGTGTCTTTCTTGCTTTCATAGGTTGCTTCATCAATCTTATACATAAACGCATGACTTTTTGACCAAGATATCTCGTTATCCCTTGGATCTCTACCATTACCTTCATAAATTCCTAAGAACCTTACCCCATCATGACCGAGTACAAGACTTGTTTCTTCCTCAAGCTCTCTCAATGCTGCATGCAGTGCAGTCTCAAATCCCTCTTTCCATACCTCACCTTTTTTAGCGTGACTATCTATAAATCCACCGGGCAGTGCCCACATATCTGGACATGCAGGAGAATCATCATTTCTCCTAATCAATAAAATAGCACCATCCGGTCTTTGTACTATCAAATCAACTGTTGGGTTGGGACCAATATAATAATAAGGATTGTTCATTCACTTCTTTCGTTATTTACTTTATTATATAACACTTAGTTGAAAATTGCAACTAAGAGGTTGTATTATTCTCAAAAATTGTTATGATTAATGCTGTTTTAGAAATTTAGGAGAGTTAATGGGATTGTTATTTAAAAGTATGGTTGGAACATTTTTTGCTGTTTTTTTTCTACTCAACTACCTTCATATCATGACATTTGAGGAAATGCACAAAAATTCATTAGAAAGTGTTCACATTGTTATCAAAAAAACCAATAATATTACAGCGTCAGTTCAAAAAGGATTGGATGACTTTATAGATCAAAACTTAATCAATTGGAGCAACTCTAAGACTCGCTATGAGCAAAGAGGACTTAAATTCAATTGGTTGACTTACAACAATATCCATAAAGATCCATTATTTGAAGGTGAAGACAATAGAGATAAGTTCAACACTTTAGAGACTATGCAAGGCTTGTCTCTACATATTGCTTCTAACTATTCAGTTAAACCTCAATTAAGTGAGCAGATTGTTTATCGCACATACCTTGAGGCAAAAGAAAGAAAAATAGAGCCACTACTTCTATTGTCTATCATCAGCGTTGAATCTACATTCAAACCACAAGCAAAGTCTTGGGCTGGAGCCATTGGACTTACACAAGTTATTCCTAAATACCATTTGGAGAAAATAGAGAAACTTCCTCCACAAGAATCCATATGGTCTATCAATGGGAATATACAAGTAGGTGCTGATGTCATTCACGAATACTTAAACAGAAGCAAAGGCAACACACGCTTGGCTCTACAAATGTACAATGGATCAACTCATGACTCCACACACAAGTACAGCAACAAGGTATTTAATAAACTCAACAAATTCAAAAGAGTAGCACAAAATTATGCAAAATCCTAAATTCATAGATCTCTGCGCAGGCATTGGTGGTTTTAGAATGTCATTTAACAATCATGGCATGGATTGTGTTCTGACTTGCGAGATAGATAAATTTTGTCAAAAAACATATTCCCATAATTTTAAAGACATATCAGAGCATATATTTCATGACAACATTAAAACAATTGACCCCAAGTCTCTTGCAGAATTTGATGTCCTATGTGCAGGCTTTCCATGCCAGGCATTTTCATCAGCAGGAAGACAAAAAGGATTTGCAGATACAAGAGGCACTATCTTCTTTGATGTAGCCAATATTATCAAAGAAAAAAGACCACCATTTGTGATTATGGAAAATGTGAAAAATCTTAAATCTCACGATAAAGGCAATACATTTTCAGTTATAAATGCAACCATGGAAGAATTAAAATATCACTTCCATACTTTTGAATTCAATGCAAGCAGATTTGTTCCTCAAAAAAGACAGCGCATATATATGTTAGGATTAGATAAAAACAAGTTTACAAGAGAATTCTTTGACAACATGTGCCAAGATATCATCAATGATTATGAAAAATCTAAAGAAGATAAAAAACTCAGCAGTATTCTAGAGAAAAAAGTAGATAAGAAATACACATTGAGTGATAAGTTATGGTCTTTCTTGCAGTCTCATGCAGATAAACACAAAGAAAAAGGCAACGGCTTTGGCTTCGGAATCAATTCAGGTCAGGATACCGCAAGAACACTCACAGCCAGATATTATAAAGATGGGTCTGAAATCCTTATAGAGCAGAAAAATAAGAATCCCAGAAAACTAACACCTAGAGAATGTGCAAGACTGATGGGGTTTCCAGACACGTTTGAAATTGTATGCTCTGACACCCAAGCATATAAACAGTTTGGCAACTCTGTTGTTGTTCCTGTCATTGACTTATTTTCATCCCATATTGCCAAAGCACTAAATCAAAAGAAAAAAGCTTAAGTTTTTCAACTTAAGCTCATTTCCCTTGTAGGTTAGTCAGCTTACAAAATTACTTCTTTGTTTTTGTCTTGGATACATAGCCTTCAAGACTTTCATTGATGATTTTAAAATTCAATTCCATTGCATTCTTTGTGTAATCTTGCATAACTGCAACAACCTCTTGCACATCCATAGGGTTCTTTGTAACAACACCCAACACTTTCTTATTCAAATCAGTTACCAAGTTGATGTGATGTTGAACATTCTCAATAGACTCTTTTGGTACACCAGTCAATTGTGATTTGAAGTTGTTTTGCATATTTGTAAATATCTCTTTTTGCTTCTCAGTCATCTTCTGTACTGTCTCTGTTGAGGTTTTGATAAATTCGTTCATTTGTTCTGTCATAATATTCTCCTTTTAGTTTTATGTTGCAGTGCAACAATTATTGCAAAGTTTTTAAATAATGTCAATACCTTGTATTCATATCTACTGATGGTAAAATAGATTGACAACACTAAAAACTAAAAAAATGAGTAACCATACCATAAATAGAATTGCTTTAACTGTACTTATGCAGCTACACCCACAACTCAATCCTATTGAGCGTGTTTTAAAAGCAGACAGAATTCCAAATGAAATAATGGAGTATTTTTTCTTCTCAAAAATTCTTAAAGACAAGTTCAGCATATACTCCTTTGCAGATCAATACAACGCGTGGCATGAATCAATAGATAAAAAATTTTCTAATCTTTCTAATATAAAAGATGAATTTGATTTAATATTTGGATATCAAGAAATACTTCAAGAGTCTCTAAGAACACCTTATCTTGGTGCAAACAAGAATAAGGTTTTTGATGATATGGAGAGATTTAAAGATCCAAGAAATCCAGAACAAACTCAGATGATCTCCTTCATATCAAATAGATACTTGCAATGCATTAATGTACAAAAAGATTTGGAAACCTCTATTAAAAAAGACTTTCCTAAAAGTACAGCTTGGGCAGTTGTTCTACTGCAATTATTATACAGCGAAGATATCACGAAAGTTCAAGTTAAGCAGTATCCACTGGACTTTATAGCAAAGCTCAACAAGACAAAAGACCTGATAGATCAAGATATTGCTGATGAATATTTAAAACATACAGGACAAAATATATCTACACTATTTTCTAAAATAGAGACAAAATTTAAATATGACGCTTTAAATGAAAACATAACAGAAGTTCAACCAAAAGAAGATAACTGGTTTGAAGGAATAAAGAATAAAATAAGAAAGAAAATCTAAAGTATTTTTCATATTTGTAATTTAACACCTAAAACTACTCAATATTCCTTGACATTATTTTATTTTGATATAAATTTTTGTATCGCTAAAAATTAAGGTAAACAATGGAAGCAACAGTACTTAATCTGGGTTATGAAAATGTGCAAAAATTCGCATACTCCTTTGCACAACAAACAGGAATCACAAATATATTGGATTTTAAAGAAATTCTAATTCCTTTTGGAGCAAAAATAAATCTCATCAATCCTCTTGAAATTAAAAATAATTTCTTCATCAAGGTCATGGGACCGAGCAAACTTGAAATCAATATACCACAAGGACTCACTGTAGACTTTGAGAGGTTCTTTCTATCTCAGGCACTTGGGCACTATCTGCTTCATAGTAGAGCAGGAGAGAACCCATGTACAGTAAGCTCAGTGTCACAGCATGAAACAAGCAAGGAGGCTCTTTGGTTCAGTCTTGAGTTACTCATGCCAGATGAAAAATTCATATCAAGCAAACTCTATGATGTAGAAGATGAAAAAGTTGCAAGACTATTTAGAGTTCCAGCAGCAGCAGTTAAAATGAAAAAAACAATCGTCAATAATTTTTATAGAAAAGGTGGAAGCAGTGAGTAAAAAAATAGTAGAACAAAAAGAGAAGACAGATAAGAAAAAGCCAGCAGCAAAAACAAAACTCACATCAATTTCTCATAAATACAATGAGAAAGATGAATTGATTAAAAATCAAACGAATAAGCCAGTAAAAAAGGTTGTTTCTGAAAACCCCAATGTAAAGAGCATTAGTAGTTTTGAAAACGACTTGTTGCGTGAAGGCGAAGTCGGTGATGATACTGAAGTATATGATGAGGCAGATATTGCTTCTGCTTTAGAAAGAGGCTTTATTGCTCAAGCACTGGAGAGACACAAAGAGAAAATGAAGCCTGAGTCCCATCCCGACTTTGATGGCACACACTGCATTGACTGTGATGTTGAAATACCAAAGCTCCGACTTGATATGGGAAGAATCAGATGTTTTGATTGTCAAACATTGCTTGAGAAAAAAGCAAATAGAAGATAAAAAGAAAAGGATCTAAAATTTAGATCCTTTTTTCTTTCATATATTCGTATCAATAACAATTGCTATGATTACTTTCCTGGCTTCTCAGGAATAGGTGTAATGGACTTTAAATAATTCAGATATTCAATTACAGACTCTATATCAAAACCCTTGGGCAAATACCAAGTTTTGATATTCTTGTTCCACTCTATTCCCAAAGGCTTTAGGGCGTCTTTAATTTCATAAGGTACATCCAACACAATTGCACTTTTCTCCAACTCTTCCATTGTCTTTGCCTCAGACGCACTCTGAGCAATTTTTTTACTTAACCAAGGCTTGTCTACAATTTTATCAAATTCAGATTGTTGCTTTATCTTTGCCCAATTTTTCAAAGAATACCATTTGAAACTGTCTTCTATAACAACCGCAGGGAATTCAAAGAAAATTTTTGTTTTATCAAATAGAATATCCAACTTTTTATCACATACAATAATAGACTTGTCTTGTTTTTCAATTTTGTATATCAAACCAAAAACAGTTGTATTTGGCTCAGACAATGAAGGCAGAGTAAAGAAGTAAGGCTCATGTGATACAGAATCATCTGCAAACATGAAGAAATGCACCTTTAGTGCAACAGACAAACATCTGAGCAAACTGTCTCTTGCCACATCATTATATGGAACGTCTTTTTGTGAATACTTGAACACTGGACCCAAATTATGCATGTATTGAAATGGTGGTGTATCTTCCAAAACATAAGCATAGTAAATTTGTGGAGGTTTTTTCCTCAATGCATTTTTCTCTCTAGCTCTTATGCACCAATCAATGACGATATCTGCTGCTTCTTTCACAGATAGTTGATGTCCCCATTGTCTTTTTGCTAAATTTTGCATTTGTGTTTAAATATTGATAATATAAAATAAAACTAAAAACACATAATGTCAAATAAAGAAAACGAATATTTTAACTTTTTAGATAACCTCAATATCAATACTTTAAACAACTCTTCTTTGGTTGGTAAAAGTCATATAAATCAACTGGTTATGCTTAAAATTTCAAGTTTTTTACACAAGTTTCCAAACATCTCATACTTTCATCTCACACTGATGTATGGAACAAACCCCTATCAAGATGAGAATCCAGGTGAAAAACCATTCATAAAATCTGAGATTTCTGCACAACAAAAACTCATAAAGAACTTTAATTTTCAAAACAGATTTAACTTCTCAAGAGGAAAAATAGAAGGCGTTTACAATAAGTTTACTTTTAAACAAAAAATAGATGAATTTGAACAAATGCTCCACTATTATCCAGACAGTTTTACATCTAAAGATTTTCAAAATTGGTGTTTTGAAAAAATCATCTATAAAAATCAAATGACCGGAGAAAACTTCTTCAACGAAAAAGAGCTGAAATTAATGGATTTTTTATTGTTGCAAGAAAAACTAGAAGATGACAATTCTTCCAATCATATCAAATCTAAACACAAGATTTAATAAAAAAAGAGCCTACATAAAAAATGTAGACCCTTTTATTTAAGTTGAAAAGAATTTTAATTTCTAATCAAGTAATCAAATGCACCTAAGCTGGCTTTTGCACCCTCACCCATTGAGATGATGATTTGCTTATATGGAATGTTTGTACAATCTCCTGCTGCAAAAACACCAGGCACATTGGTTCCACCATGTCCATCAATCAATATCTCACCAAACTTGGTCAAATCTACAGTGCCTTTGAGCCAATTTGTATTAGGAACCAAACCGATTTGTACGAACACAGCCTCAAGTGCTATATGGTGATCTGCACCTGTTGCTCTATCCTTATAATTGAGTCCAGTTACTTTGTCTGTTCCTACAACAGAAGTTGTCTGAGCATTCAAAATAACAGTCACATTAGGTAAGCTGTATAATCTCTTTTGAAGAACTGCGTCTGCTTTGAGTGTAGGAGCAAATTCAAACAAGGTAACATGTTTGACCACACCTGCTAAATCAATAGCAGCCTCAACACCAGAGTTCCCACCACCCACAACAGCGACATCTTTACCTTTGAAAAGTGGACCATCACAGTGAGGGCAGTAAGCAACACCCTTGTTCTTGAATTCTTTCTCACCAGGAACACCCAATTCTCTCCAGCTAGCACCAGTTGCAATCACTACAGACTTGCTTCTGACTTTTGCACCATTCTCCAGTTCAATTTCAATTTTTTCATCTCTCTTCAAACCTACTGCTCTTTGCATAAGCATGAGATCAACATTGTATTCTTTCACATGCTCTTCCAAGTTTCTTACAAGTTTTGGCCCCTCTGTTTCTTTAACAGAAATGAAGTTCTCAATACCCAGTGTATCCATCACTTGACCGCCAAACTTATCAGCCACGATACCTGTTCTCAATCCTTTTCTTGCCGCATAGATAGCAGCGGCTGAACCAGCAGGACCACCACCAACGATAAGAACATCAAAATCTTCCTTTTGATTGATTAATTCTTTTTCTCTTTGAGCAGCGCCAGTATCTATCTTTGCTATAACTTCATCAAGTGTCATTCTGCCATTAGCAAAAGGCTCACCATTCAAATATACAGCAGGCACAGCCATGATTTGTCTTTCTTCAATCTCTTTTTGGAATACTGCACCATCAATCATTGTATTGCTGATATTAGGATTTAAAACAGACAATAAATTCAATGCCTGAACAACATCAGGGCAATTATGGCAACTCAAGGATATATAAGTCTCAAATTTGAAGTGACCAGTGATAGATTTAATTTGCTCAATTTGTGAGTCTTCAATCTTGGGTTTTCTACCACTTACCTGCAATAGTGCAATAATGAGTGAGTTGAACTCATGACCCATTGGAAGACCTGCAAACACCACACCAGAATCTTTGTCCTTTTGAGTCACAAGGAAAGAAGGAGTTCTCTCAAGAGATACTTGCTCAACAGTTATTTTTTCTGATAATGCAGCAATCTCATTGAGCATTTCAAGCATTTCTATAGATACTGAGTCTTGACCTAAACTTGCTTTGAAGACCACAGGGTTTTCTACCAAAGGCATAAGCCCTTTTAATGATTCAATTATGTTTTTATCTAATGCCATTTTATTTCCTTCTTTTGTTTTAAATAACTGTTTTAAAATATTTCACTTATAAAAAGGAGCCTGTCATCAACTGACAACAGACCCCTTAGGGATAATTACCTGATTAAATCTTACCAACCAAATCAAGACTTGGAGCAAGAGTTTTCTCTCCCTCTTTCCACTTAGCAGGGCAAACCTCGCCTGGGTGCTCAAATACATACTTAGCAGCTTTGAGCTTTCTCAACAACTCCAAAGCATCTCTACCAATACCACCAGCAGTTATCTCAACTGCCTGAATAACACCGTTAGGGTCAATGATGAATGTACCACGATCTGCAAGACCTTCTGCCTCAATCATGACTTCAAAGTTTCTTGTGATGACACCAGTTGGATCAGCAATCATAGGGAATTTGATTTTTCTGATGGTGTCAGATGCGTCATGCCACGCTTTATGAGTAAAGTGTGTATCAGTAGATACTGAGTAAATCTCAGCACCTAATTTTTTAAATTCTTCATAATGATCTGCTAAATCACCCAATTCTGTTGGGCAAACAAATGTGAAATCAGCAGGATAGAAAAAGACCACTGTCCACTTCTTCTCACCAACAAAGTTTTGATCACTCACAGCAACAAATTTATTATCGTGAAATGCTTGAGCATTGAAAGGTTTTACCTTGGTATTAATTAATGACATAAAAATCTCCTAAAAAAAAGACAACCACTATTGATTGCATAAATAGTATTCTACATATAAAAAAACTATTGGCAATAGGATTTCATAGCATAATCCTATTGTATTTGTGCATTGCACCATTAGGTAAAAGCTATTATAGATAAATAAAATTTAGATTTTAACTATTTTACAATGAAATCACACAGAAGATTAAATATTAAAATAAAAACAATTTTGACAAAATAATTAAATAAATATATGATGTATTAAATTGGAGAAAAAATGAAAAATTTAATTATCAGTTCTATCATCATCTTACTTTGTGCTAACACTTATGCTCAATCCGATGAAGCTACACAAAAAATAGACATTCAATCTGCTCATCTAAAAGAAAATGGTATGCTAATTTTTGCAAAAGCTGAAGGAAGTGAAACTGTTGAAGATATAACAAAAATACTCATTGCAGCAGGTGTAGTTAACCTTACGTTTGACAACACACCTTCAACTGAAAAATTGATGAGTGAAATGGTTGTAGATAGAAAAGCAGATTCAATTACAAATCAAGAAGGTGTAAAATTTAATGTTTTTAGAAAAAATAAAGATATAAATGTTGTTATTTCTAATGTTAAAGATTTGGATTGTAATAAACTTAAATATGCAACTTGCTCCGAATAACATATCTAATATATCATTGGCAAGATAATTAAATATGATTTATTCAGGAAGAAAATACATAAGTAAAACAAAAATTATAGAACTGTTAGATTCTAAAAAAGACTTTTTATTCTTTGAAAATAAAGAAGCAATTATTATTAATTATAAGAATCGCAATTACAGATTGTTTCATATTGAAGACTTTTATCAAATTATTAAAAATAACGATTTAAAAATTAATGTTAATAGTGATCCGAGCTATCATAGCCTTTTAGTTGCAATTAACAATAAGGAAGATATACAGTTTAAATTTTTATCTTCTTTGAGATATTGTCAATTTTCAAACTTTAATATTGTGATTGATAAACAATCACTTGAAACTATTGTTTTAAAGAATAAACAATTAAAAGAACATTGGGAAAGCTTAAAATGTTTTGCCATTAAAAACACACTTTTCTTTGATACTGAAATTTTAATAGAGTTACTACTGAATAATAAATTAACCATTTCAGAGAACGATTCTGATTTAATGCATAAATTTCAAAAATTATTCACATACCATAAATTAAATAAAGAACTTATTAACAATAAAAAAAACAACCTAATTAAAATATGAAAAACTACCAGTAGATTGAAATTTTGGGAGAAACTCAAAATTCCATTGACATTATTCAGATTCTATATTTATGAACAAGTTTCAACTTGATTTATTTAGACTATTATTTTATCATAACCCAAATGGAGACTTTTATGACTCAATCTTACGAAGAATATTTAAAACATGTTGCTGAACATGGTGATACTTTTTCTACAAGAAAAGAAAATTTACCTGAGATGAAGATGAAAATAAGTGGACCTAATGGTAAATGGATTTATTTTAAAAAAGAAATAGGAATCAACTATTTTAGCACTGATGATGATAGTATAATTTATATAGAAGATATATCTCAAAATAAACAGCTAACAAAAGATTTGAATTTAATAGAGTTAAAACTGCATTTATGCTATAGTGTATTATATATTGATTTTAATACTGATTATTACTATACACTTAACGAATTTGAAACATTTGAGCAATACAATTACTCTAATAAAGAAAAGCAATTAACCATTGCTCTTTTAAATGATGATAAAACAGATATAATTAATAAATGGACGACAAATGTTAATTTATTATGAATATTTCAAAATTTTTTAGAAAAGAATTTTATTTTCAGAATACGGCAATCTTAATAAAAGATATTTCTAGTAACTTATATGATAAAAAATTAATTATTAGCTCTAGCTTTTTAATAAATAAAAACAATAATAAAGAAGCATTGTATAATTTTTCTAATAATACTATTAATATTCCTCAGAATTTCTACAAACTAAATAAAAATCTTTTACAATTTGAATCCATTGAAAAATATTTAAAAAATAAAACATTAGATTTTATAATTAAACATGAATTTGGTCATCTTAATCATCATCAATCTTTAAGTTTATCTAATAATATTAATTCTGAAACTTTTGAATACATTAACTTAAATTTAAACTCTAATTATATTCAAACCAATACTTCTTTAGATCAATTATTTGATAGAACCTTATCTAAACCTAATCCTATTGAAGATTTCATACATATGAACTTTATGGAATCTTATGCCGATTCTTATGCTGGACTAACTTCTTATTTACAAGACAAAGATAAATCTATTTTTTCTAAAATTTTTAACTTACGGCTATCTCAACTAAAATCATTAAAAGATTCTAATAACTTAACTATTAAACAAAATATCAACGATAATTCTATTGCTGAAATATATGTTGGTAAATTATCAACTTCTCGTTATTCCAACTATTTATGTTCTAAATATATAAAAGAAAATATTATTGAACAATTTACTTATGAAAGATTGTCTAAAACATCTATTAAAGATTTACATAGTTTAATTCAAATTGAAATTTTATTATCATTACAAGAAATACTTAAAAAAGAAGTTGAAAATAACCCTCTATTTAATAAACAATTTCAAAAATATTTAAAAATCAAAGATATTTCTATTAAAAATTACTTTGAAACTTTTAATAATGGAATCATAGAGCATAAAGAAAAAACCTATTTAAATATTATTAATGGTGAATTGTTACATAAAAATTATAATAAATTAAGCAATTTTATTAGTTTCCATGCCAATAATGATAGTTTTCAATATTCTAATTTATTTTCTAATTTTATAAATAAAGAACAAGAAGAAGATCTATACAAAACAATTAAAAAACTTAATACAGAGAGAAAATTAGAAAAAAATAGAAATGGCTTGTGCAAATATATTATTAATAATTTTATTTTTCCAGAAATTGAGTATCCTTCATTAATCAAAAACTTATTAGACAATAATAAAATTAGTAAAAGCTCTACTGAAATTATTAATAGCCTAGATAGTGATACAAAAAACTATCTAATTAACTCATATAATGGAAACCCTAAAATAAAAGCAGCATCAACACCACAACTAAATCATTATTCTAATCAAGAATTAATAAAAATATTTAATGATAGTTTAAATGATAAAAATAAAAAAGAATTCAATAAGATAGTAGCTAAATATAAAATTAAAGAAATATCCACACCTTATTTAAGTTCAACTTTAAATGCCAATGTATTAAACAATGAATATGATAACCATCAAATAAAATCTAAAGAAGAATGTATTTTTAATATAAAAAATTTAAGAAATACATTTTTAGATTCATCAAAAAATATAACAACAATTAAATCTAAACTTTAATTATTTCATACTATCTTTTACAGGCTGATAGCTAAATCTATGGAACCCTTCAATTGGACCATACTTCTGTAAAGCTTCCATATGCAATTTAGTACCATATCCCTTGTGTTTTTCAAACCCGTATTTTTTATATAATTCCTGTTTGCATAATTCATTAACATAAAGTGTATGAGAATGCTTAGCTACAATACTTGCACATGAAACACCAGGCAAAATAGCATCTGCTTTAACCAAAACATCAGTTTCAATCAGCAATCCATCAGGTTTCTTATTGCCATCAATTACTGCATAGGTTGCACATACTCTTTTAGAAAGAATATTAACAGCCCTTTTAAAGCCTTCCATTCTTGCTTGAAATACATTTAATTTATCAACTTCTTGTGGAGTCATACGAATCAACTCATAGTCAACGGCCAACTCTATAATTTTAGGAAACAATTGTGCTCGTTTTTTTTCAGTTAACTTTTTGCTGTCATTAATTCCATTCAACTTAACTAAATCTTCTTTTTTGATAACTAAACCACATACAAATAAATCTCCACTTAACACTCCAGCAGCACATTCATCTAAATAGATAACGAGTTCAGTATTTTCAATTTTTTGTTTAATTTCCTCTTCAGTTCTCATTTAATTGACATCCTCCCCGCCCTAAAGGACGGGGATTCCTCCTGCGAGATGCGCATGCCCGCGCACGAGAATGTTTAGAGCAGAGTTAATGTCTCTG
>LNFM01000245.1_pt1 | contig 140135 bp, 131 predicted proteins | sample 596031 | NCBI WGS metagenome assembly LNFM01 (sample SAMN04254537, study PRJNA301005) | activated carbon metagenome | isolation source: dual media filters at the Ann Arbor, Michigan drinking water treatment plant | place: USA: Ann Arbor
CCCAGGTGGTAAGACTTATCCCGCGGACCAAAGAGAGCCTCAATTTTTTTCTGATCTTCAAAAGAAACAGAAACTTCCCTAGCGACAGCACCAAAAACGTATTTTACGCCGCCGAAAGTCTGCACTTGGTAGCATTCACCCACCCGCTTTTCCACTTTCGCTCGCGAATAGGCCTCGGCTGCAGCCTCTCGTAAATCTACACAGCTCAAATACTTCACTCCGTTCGCTGTTAAATGCAGGGAAAACTCTCTTAAAAGTTTAGCGAGATCAGGTCTGTTGAGTGAGCTTGAATACAACTTATTGGCACGGAGAGGTCGAACGATTTCTCTCGCAAGCTGATCAATTTTTTCGACCGAGATCGTTCCCGTCGTACTGCTTAAGATACCCAATCCGAAGCCTGATTCATTTCCGCAGAGAGCGAAATCAACCTCGAAATTTAACAAGTCTTTGCCAAGACACGGATCGGATTTCTTGAAAAACGAAGTCACGTGGTCTTTCGCGAGAGCACACGTAATTTTAGTTACAGACTCCAAAGCGACAGGTGCCTGCGACAAGTCTTTGCACAACTCGGCCGGCGCTTGCGCGACAGCCATACTTGTAAAGAGATGTATTAATGTCGCGATCATCTATCTTTGATCGGACTATTTCCGCTTTTAATCGAGCCAGACCAAGGTCGAAAACTATTGTCGTAAAATCTCACTTCCGGCACCGGAAGTTTTCGAGGCTCGAAGCGAAATGCCCCGTTTAGGGCCCGTATTGATTACCCAGCAGGGTCCACGATTTGCTCTGAAGAGACGACATGAAAATCAAATCAAATGTGGCATTTTACAGGGCGATATTGTGCCGATCTGTGGCACTTCCCGCACTCTTTTTTGCAATCCTGACAACAACGACTGCGAAGGCCGACAATGAGATTGCGCCTCTGTCTAACCTCCCGGACACGATGAATTGCGACGCTCGGAAGTACTACCCAATGGGCGACATTGAAGACGCCTTCGGACCAGTGACGTTAGAAGTTTACGATCGCACCCTACCGTCGCTTCGGGTCGAATTAAAAGCGGCAGACGGTCGTACTCTTTTTGTCATGGGGAATGGCCATGTTGGGCGCGCTCGCCAAAACCGACCGGATCAGTGCGGCTTCCTGACGATCCAAAACACCACAACTCTCTATACCTGCGGGATTTACGATGGTCCTCGACAACCGACTTTTCTTGATTGGCGTCGCGACGGCCAGAACACTTCCGTCCGCCCAGACCGAGTTTGCTCAGGAGCACACTGCTACAACTTGAAGAACTGCAAAACACAGTAGCCAAAAAGCCCCATTGCTAGCGCAGGAAGTGCGAATGGCTAAATTTTCGGTTCCTCTGAAGTGGGCCGAGCTTTTGGCGAGCGGAGTTTGAATTCCATCTTCGGGAATGTAATGCCGGCGCCGAAGCCGAGCTTGATAGCGACGTGGAACAGATCGTGGTGGCGACTTTGTGCTGGCATCCACGCTCCTTCGAGTCCGAAGAATGATTCGAAGACGACGCCGAGGCCTCGACCATAAACGCCACCGTTCAATTCAGCCACGGTCACTCCTTTCGGAATGAAAGTGAACATCCATTTGTAAGCGACTTCCATCTTTAGTCCGCCATTGTGGAAGTCGACCAAGAATAGTTCGGGAATGTCGACAAGCTCGCCAGTGGCTGGATCCTTTAACGTCGCATCGAAGGCCCACGTGTCGCGGTCGACAAAAAACGCTCCGTTCATCCCTCGGGAATAGAGATAACCTTGAATTGGGATTTTCTGTTCGGGTGTCACTTGAAACTGCGTTTCAAGTGTTGCGATCAACGCGTTCACCTGTGCATCGGTTAGATTTGTGCTTCGCCGAATCGATACACGAAGTTCTTCAGCAGAAATGCCCGTGTCGCTATCGAAACTAAGAGCCGCCGCCAAAGAAGAAAACCCGACGGCACATACAAAACAAGCCAGTAGCATTATCAATTTTTTCACAGCGCTCCCTGGGTCAGAGGGTATCAGACGCATTCAGTGGCTAGCAAGGTTCGCGGGCGGAAGAAACTATTACAGCCTACGGATCAAAAGCGAAGAAGTAGGACACGGTTCTGATAAGTCTCACTCATCAAACTGTGCGGATTGAAAGGTCTCTTATGACAAAATTTCTGATTTTATTTTCTTCGATCCTATTTTCTTCGGACCTGGCGTCGGCGGCGATCAACTACCGATGTCGACTTGAATCGTCGAACCCCAACGAAACTGCGATCTACACGGACTTGGTGTTCAAGGATCCGACGAACAACTCGGTGCTGAATCTTGGATCACTTTCCAAATTTGGATACTCCATCACCGCAATGACCGAACCACTGACTGACACAACAGCCTCGGTCCTTTTCCAAATTGAGGAACCCAACGGAGCACGCACGGTTCTTCACACAACGACTGCGTCATCGTTCACTTATGGACGCGCGCCCATCCGCCTCGAGTGCTCTTCACGTTAGGCGAAACGCCGGTGGTTGCTTCGGACAAAATCAAACTCGTCATTAAATACGACGATGAATCTCGGCAGACGGCTGAGGTTTATGTCGAAGGAAAAATTCAAGATGAGGCCTGTCGGTTTCTTCTGGATACGGGCTGTGCAAAAACGACTTTAACTTGGAATCACCTTACTCAGAATTTTCTATCCATTGGAAAACAAGAGTCCTCCGGGACTTTTGGTAAAGCTGAGTTTGACTTGGTTAAACTCAAATCTATTTCCGCGGGGCCGCTGTCGCGAACCGATTGGGCAGTCCGACGTGCACCCGAAGGCGGAACCGATCGACATCTTTTGGGAATGGATGTCATGATGGATCACTGCCTCTCGTTCGCGTTCGACGATGCTTTGGTCAATATTGTTTCCGAGGCCGACGCTCGTCGGAGCTTGGCCGATCAAGACCTGATCATGGATCGAGGACTTATTCCCTGTATCGCAGTTCGAGCCGGCGGTGTTGATTCGTCGGCAATCTGGGATTCCGGAGCCGGAATTACCTTGGTCGATACGAATTTTGTGACTGAACATCCTGAGTTGTTCGTTTCTTTGGGAAGCGAAATGGGAACCGACTCGACAAATAGAAAACAAGAAACACCTATCTATATGATGAGTGGGCTCGCGGTTGCCGGCCACGAGTTCAACCCTGTTAAAGTAGCAGCTGTGCCGCTAACCAATCCAAGCAATCCGACAAAATCGGCCATGAACTTCGTCCTTGGGTTCAGTGCACTCAGGCAAGCTCACTGGCTCTTCGATTTTCCGAATCGAAAATGGTCATTTGAAATGCTTCGCTGATCGCGCGGGGCAACACCACTGCGGAAGTGCGAATTGGCACCTCCATTCCACTCTCACTCATCACGAAAACTTTGGTCTCACATGAATGCGCAGACGGTCATTGGCCGAAATCACGCTCAACGATGTGATTTCGGTGTCACATGATCACCGAATCACGTGGCGCGGCGGTTGCTCTACCTATCTCCCGTCACCACCTCGATAAAGAGGATTGGTGAAACACCGGGGGCCACGAATGAAAGAAAATAGAAATCAGATGTCGCTATCACCAACGCGATCAGCATGGCGTCCAATGTCGCGATCGATAAAAGGACTCACGACGGCGCTACTTGGACTTGTTGCCGCTCTTGCCGCATCGGCCGCATCCACTTCAGCGCAAGCGCAAGGCGCAATTCAATTGGGTTTTCCTGGCTACGGAGGCACTGGTTGTCCTGCAAATTCGGCCAGCGTTTCGCTCTCACCAGATCAGTCTGCCCTCTCGATTTTATTTGATCAATATGTTGTCGAAGCCGGCAACGGTCGAACGATCGACAGAAAATCATGTAACATCGCAATTCCCGTAACCGTTCCCAATGGATATTCGATATCCGTTTTCCAAGTGGATTATCGAGGCTTCAACTCACTTCCGATGGGTGCTCGAGCAACGTTCAACGTCGAGTACTTCTTCGCTGGAAGTCGCGGAGTTCGGCAAACGAAAACATTCTTTGGACCAAAATCTGATCTCTATGAGCTGACAGACAATCTTGTCGCAACAGCAACGGTCTGGAGTGCATGTGGTGCGGATACGAATCTTCGAGTGAATACGTCGATGATGGTTCAAACAAACCGTCGCCAAGAGCAGGCTCTGTCGACAGTCGATTCGGCGGACGTGACCGCTGGCCTTGTCTATCACATTGCATGGAGACGCTGCCGCTAGAGTTAAAACATTTTTCGTAAGGAGGGCTTTCAGCGTGAACGAAGAAACTAAACGCGAAAAGCCCTCCTCTTCTTTTAAGTCATTCGCAAAACCGAAATCGCGCAAGCCGGAGGATCCCGTGTTTTTTCCACTCACCACCGTAGCTCTGACCTTTCTTGCGACGACTCTTTTTGGAAACTCACTTCTTGGAAGTGTTGCTCACGCCCAAGACGACTCTGGACAATTTGAAATTGGAAACGCTGGCCAGGCGCCAAACCAGGACTCCGACCCTGTTCCTGGTCTCACCATGCAAACACCGTCTTACTCAGGAACCGGCTGTCCGCAAGGAACCGCATCGGCCACTTTAGCGAATGACGGAAAAACTCTGTCTGTTCTTTTTGATTCGTACATTGTTGAAGCAGGAAATCATCTCGGGCAAACTCGCGACGCCAAAAATTGCCAAATCAATATTCCATTCACGGTGCCACCCGGATTTGCGGTTCAAGTCGTAAAAATGGACTACCGAGGATTCACCGCCCTCCCTCAAGGGGGACGATCAACTTTCGGTGCTGGATTCAGAATTCTAGAAATCAACGGTCGCGCGACCAATACGCGACGAGTTCTTCGCGCCAACGTTATGTTGGGACCAAAAAATGAAGAGTTCATGCTGTCGAGTGTTCTTAGAGGAGCGCAAACTTCGCCGTGCGGGCAAAACTTTATTCTCGCCGCAGAGTCGACATTGAATGTTCAATCTAACCGCGGCGGCGAGCAGGCACTTTCCACAGTGGACTCACTCGATGCCGTGCAAACTCCGGTCATCTATTCGCTTCGTTGGAAAAAATGCGGAGGTCGATCGGGAGGCCCCAGCCAAGGTGGCGGTGTTGGACCCGATCGCGGAGTGATTGTTCGGCCTGTTCCACCTGGGCGTCCCGTGCGACCGATGCCACCAGGCCGTCCCGTAAGACCTCTTCCGCCGCGCTTTAGGTAGTCGAATTTTTCGCAAGGTTCGCAACCGCCTTCACCCAGGTGGGCCGAGAGTTCAGGCACTCGATGCGTTCGAAATTTTCACCGCCGGCCTCAAGAAAAATTTCTTTGGCCCGGTCGCCAATCTCTTCGATTGTTTCCAAACAATCGGCGACAAAACTTGGCGTTACGACGGTCAGTGACTTTACTCCGCGCTTTGCAAGATCAGGAATCACTTCATCCGTGTAAGGCCGAATCCACGGGGTTCGACCAAGACGCGACTGGAAACCCAAAGACCACTCGCTGTCTTTAAGACTAAGTTCCTTTACGATAAGCAAAGTCGAGTGAAGCGCTTGAGATCGATAGCATGTCTCGGTGGCGGGACATTTTGTTTCGATCGCCTTCAAACAGCAGTCGTACTTTCTAACTTTACTCTCGGCCTGTGTTGCTGATCCACCATCCAAGCAGTACGTGCCTGAAGGATCTGACTTCTTAAGGTGTCTTTCTGGTAGACCGTGATAACTGAACAGCACATGAGATCCCGGCGTACGGCTTTTTAAAAGTTCGACCCAAGCGGCTATATGCCCAGCATCGTCTTGAAATGAACGAATGATTTTAACCTTGGGAGTCCAACCCAGAACTTTGAGCTCTTCCCTCACCTTTTCGATCGACGAACGGCTCGAACTTTCGGCGTACTGAGGATATAGCGGCAAGACCACGAGATCGGTCACGCCGCTGTCTTTTAGCTTCTTCAAACCAGAGACGATATTTGGATTTCCATAGCGCATCCCCGGTTGAACGGACCAAAACAGACCAAGTTCCCGCCTTACTTCGTCAGTTAGGTTTAAAAGGTGCCGTAATAGCGGAGAGCCTTCTTTAGTCCACACCGTTTTATAAGCGTCGCTTGATTTGTATTTTCTTAGCGGCACGATCAGGACTTTCACCAAAATCCAACGAAGTGGTTTGGGAATATCGATCACGAAAGGATCCATTAAAAATTCATTCAAATACGAACCTACATCTTTAGGCTCAGGACTGTCGGGCGTGCCGAGATTTAAAAGCAAAAGACCTTGTTTCATCTCAATACCCTCGATTTCAGAAGTCTTGTGCTCTCAAGAATTGAAGCAAGGCCCAAGTCTCCAAAGTAATTTCCAAACAAAATAACACCATCCTGATCCGACTTTAATATCGGGATCAGGCGTTCAAGATCCGTTGAATAGTGTGGAATCGCGCGCGGCCACCTTGTCACAACGGATTTAAGAAGGTTCTCTTCAGAATTCGAATCAATCCACCGTCTACGTTTTTCAAGAACACGGGAAACCAGTTCCGAGTCGCTTTGCGCAAGAATTTCTTCGCCGTGGGTGACGCCGCCTAGGATCCAAGTCTCCGAGTGAACTCCGGGCGCGGACCGGTGCTCGAAAATTTCGGAATTTTGAAGACAGCCGAGGATTCCATCGGACTCCCCAAGACTTGTTGACTGCGAGAACAGAGTTCCAAAGCCAAGGCGTGCTGGCGACTTTTTGAAAAACAAAGTCAACGAAACCAGCGGGACGGATTCTACCTGTGCCAGGGCGTCGACTCTCGGATCGCCGGGCCGCGCGGCACTTAATAACTCAAACGCATTCCACGCCGACGTTGCGATAACGACGACCGAATTTTCTTCTCTCTTAAGAAAATCTGCGCCTGATCCAGAATTAAAAACAAATTTTACGCCACGAGCGTTAAGACAATCACGGAGGGATTTTAAAATCGCCTCAAGGCCTTTGTTCGCAGAAACTGTTCCCTTAATTCGGCCAGGGCGATTTCTAAGTCTTCTCGAATCATAAAAGCGGCCCAATAAAAGATTAGCCGAAAGATCGCTGGCTTGGGCCGCGTAAATTCCAAGAGTTGCAACCGCCAAAATTTTTTCCGTTATCGCGTCACCCAAAGCGCGGCTCCCCCAAGACTGCAGCGTTTCAAAGGGACGTGGGGCTTTCTTTTTCACCCGAAAGAGTCGCGGTATAACTGCGAGTGTTTCAAAAAAAGAAAGCGGAAAACGAGTCACTTCGGAATCGACCGCAATGTAGCGGCGCCGCGCCGATTTTTTCGTTTCTTGAATTTGAACGCCGCAGTCGAGGAAAAGTTCTTCAACCAATTCAGACGACAAAAGTCCATTCGCAGCGGTTTCAACAAGGCCGAGACGATTTTCTATAGATTGGATCAGACCACCAGATCTCGAACTAGCTTCTACAACAGTGACGTCAAAACCATCGCGCTGGAGACTCCATGCACAGACGAGTCCTGAAAATCCCGCGCCGATGACAACAACCGAAGCCATCTCAAACGCTCGTGGAAAAAATGCGCGCGTTCGGCGCTTTTTCGCGAAGTCTAATATCCAAAGCCATACAGGCATTTCTTAAAAAGGGACGACCCTCGGGCTTCATCGACAGAACTTTTCCATCAATAGCCACAAGACCATCTTGAATTAATTCGTGAAGAAATGTTCGTACATCGTTGGCTTGAGCTTCACTTTCAAGCTCAACTGTAAATTTAGTCATGAGTCGAAGAATCTGCTCGCGATGCTTTCGGTCCTGAATGGATAGAATATGCCCGCGAAACGTCGGAATTTCGCCTCGATCTGTGGCTTCCTCATACACAGGCAAAACTTTTTCGTTTTGATGAAAACAGCCCGGCGCTTCCGAAATAGCAGATACGCCAAGTCCCAACATGACATCCGTTCGAACATCCGAGTAGCCCATAAAATTCCTATGTAAAGTTCCCGATGACGCCGCCTTAGCAAGGCCATCGGACTTAAGCGCAAAGTGATCCATTCCAATTTCGATATAACCTTCAGACAAAAGTTTTTCCCGGGCTGTTTCGTAAAGCGCTCGTTTTTCTGCTCCGACGGGGAGGTCTTCGTCTTTAAAAAGTCTTTGAGCCGGCTTGATCCATGGAACTAAAGCAAACGAGTAAAGTGCGATTCGATCAGGCTTAAGCTCAAGGGTCTTTTCGATCATCACTTTCGTAGTTTCAAGCGTCTGCTTCGGAAGACCATAGATCAGATCAAAGTTGATCGACTCGTATCCAAGATCCCGGGCCCCTTTTGTGATCGCAAATGTTTGCTGAAAAGGTTGAACGCGGTTCACAAGTCGCTGCACTTCGGGATCAAAATCCTGCACACCAAGACTGATGCGATTGAATCCGTGTTTTCTTAACACTTCCATTTGATCTAACGTGGTTCTTCTCGGGTCGACTTCGATGCTGCCTTCGAAACCTTCGGGACTCTTCCGAAGTCCTTTCAGAAGACCTCCGACCAAACGATCAAGCTCAAAGGCCGAGAGAAAAGTCGGGGTGCCGCCGCCCAAGTGCATGTTCACCAAGGGTCGAAGCGCTAAGGCTGGTGCCGCCTTTAGGTAGGCCTCATGCTCTTTCAAAACGCGTGTTACATAGGGAGATTCACGTTTGTGGTCCTTTGTGATCGACGTATTGCAGCCGCAGAACGTACACAAAGTTTCACAAAACGGAATATGAACATACATGGACCATTGGCTTTTCTCTGAAGCCAAGCCTTGATTTAGTTCTGAAATCCATTGATCGCGCGTGGGATTTTCGGTCCAGTAAGGCACAGTCGGATAACTCGTATAGCGCGGCGCCGGAATGTCGTACTTTGCGAAGAGATTTTTCATATAAACACTTCTCGCACGAGCTGCACAAATCTCTTCACGTTGGCTTCTGGTGTCCCCGGTAGAACTCCGTGGCCAAGACCTGACACCCAACCTCGACGCTCGCCTTCCGTGAGACCTTTTAGCTTCGCGAGATATTTAGTAGCGCGCTCTTCGAACTGATCTTTGGGAAGAAATAGCAACGACTGATCAAAGTTCCCTTGCACAAATCCACGGCTGATTCGCGGTGTGCGAAGTACCTCTCTTAAATCCCAACGATGGTCGTAGCCCACTCCCACAATCTCGTCCGAGTGAAACACCTGGGATTTTAAGTGCGGTGCTTGAATACCGCGAGCGTAGTAGCCAATTTTCCCAGGAAAAGCGCGGGTGAGCTCTCGCAACGCAGGCGTCACCACTTCTGTGAAAAGATCGGGATCAAGTTCTCCGGCGGAAGTGTCGAAAATCATAACGACTTCGACACCACCTTTTAGTTGAAGCTCGATATTGAGTTTCAAAAGCGGCACCATACGCTCACAAAACTTTCTGTAAAGATCGAGCTTCACTTTCGAAGCTTCAAGCCCGCCTTTGTGGGCACCTTCGACCGCATATGTGAAAAGCGTCCAAGGCCCGCCAACAAAACCGATCAAACTCTTATGTTTCGGAAGTTTCTCTCGCGTGAGGCGCGCAGCTTCTTGCTGAAAACGAAGTCCTTCAATCGCGACATCGACATCTTTGAATTTGGCTAAACCCTCGTCGGTCAAAGACGTCGAAAGTTTTGGACCGGGGTCATAGGTTAAACCCATTCCGAAGGCTTCCAATGGAAAGAGCAGATCGCTGAAAAGAATCGACACGTCGAAATCGAAATCAAGAATTGGTCCCAGGGCAACTTCACTGGCAAGAACTGGGTCCTTGCAAAGAGTGATGAAATCATTTTTGGACCGTAAGCCCTGGTAGTGCTTATGATAGCGACCCGCCTGGCGCATAAACCAAACCGGCGGACATGCTTGCTCGATACCACGAAGTGCATTCTGAAATTTATCGTTCACACGAACCCCCGTCCCGCCAAAGGCGGGCTTATTCCCACTGATATCCGACGCTTCTCACGGAACGAATCCGGGCGGCGTGGGTTTCACCCAGCGACTGCCGTAGCCGAACAATGGCGTTATCCACCGTTCGAGACGACGGAAAACTTTCTTCGCCCCAGATCTTATCCAAAATTTCATCGCGACTCACAACGGCCGGACTTCTCTCAACCAACAGGCGCAACAAGCTGGCGTCGCGCGGCTGAAGGCGGTCGATAACAGCCGCACTCGCAAGCTTGCTCTCTTTCACTTCAAGAGCGTCCCAGTGAAGAACACGGTCCCCCAAATCAAGCCACTCAGGACTCGAATGATTATCTAAGACGTGCTTCACACGAAGCAGCAGCTCGCGAAGATGAAAGGGCTTTGGAATGTATTCTTCAGCTCCCAGCTCGTAACCTTCAAGCCGGTATTCAGCCGATGTCATCGCCGTCAAAAACACAAAGGGTGTTGTTTGCTTTCCTCGACGAATCTCTTTCGCTAAATCGAAACCACTTCCGTCAGGAAGACCTACATCAAGAATCAAAAGATCAAAGCGCCGTTTTGAAATTTCCAAACGAGCCCGATCAATTCGGTCGACCCAAACGACATCGTAGCCCTCCTTTGCGAGACGCTCCGACAAAGTTTCAGCGAGAGTTCGATCATCCTCAACGAGAAGCAGACTTTTCATGAGTTGATCTTTCCGTTCGTCGCCAGAGGAAGTTCCAACTCGACTGCGAATCCTTTTTCAAGAGCAGAAACTTTCGCGCGGCCACCAAGTCTCTCGACAAGTCGAGCGACAAGATAAAGTCCAATACCACTTCCACTGGTCCCAGTTTGTCGGGCAAAAATTTCGCCCAAACGGTTAACGTCGCCACGAAACCCACGTCCGTCATCGCTCAGCAGAATTCGTGCGTGGGATCCAATAGTCTCACAAACAACATCAAGCTTCTGAGCTTCGCCATGACGACTGGAATTTTGCGCTATATTTCGAATGATGCTTTCAAGTGCTCGGCGGTCCGCAAGCACGCGAACATCACCCGACACTGAAAGCTTCATCTGCGGCCAAAGATGCGAAAGCGATGAAACGAGATCCCGAATCGAAACCGATTCAAGGAGCATCGAACTTTTGTCGGCGTCGGCTAAAAACAAAGCATTTTCCAGTTGAGTCTCAAGTCGTCCCGCATCGCTCATGATTCGGCCCAAGAGTTTACTGGAGGCCAACCTTGAACTTACAGACTCTGGCGACTCGATTTCATCGCGAAGACTTTCCGTTTGAATCCGAAGGCTCGAAAGCGAAGTTTTTAAATCATGCGTGAAGGATGCAAAAAACTCTTCAATCTGGCGGGCCCGTCGGCTCTCGACGCGAATATTATAAAGTAAAGTAGCGCCGCCAAACATCAGAAGAATTAAAAGGACACCGCCCTCACTCACTAACATGAAGTGCTGTCGCTGAAGTCGCGTCGATGTTTCTGGCGTGGCCGAACTTGCGCCAACCTGCCGAATCTCATCAAGCTGGTTGAGTCCGAAAACCAACCACCACGAGGCCAACGTCAAAGTGAACAAAAGCCACACAGTGGCCATTGCAAATTTCACGGAAAGCCGACGGCTGGATCTTGCGGGCTTCAAACCCGTGCTGTTGATCATGAAAGCGCCTCGCGCGCGACTCGTGCAATCGTGGTTCGCGCTTTCAAAAGAATTTCTTTTGTGTGAGCGGCTCCAACAAAGCCGACTTCATACCCGCTGGGTGCCAAATAGACGCCGTTTTCAAGGCATGCGTGAAACACTTTTTTAAACCGTGGTGCATGATCGTCGGCAAACTGCGAAAGGCGACGAACGATGGGGACGGATGTTTCACCGTGAACCCAAAATATCGAACCAAAGCGCGCGACCTTTAGTCGCAAGCCGCTGTCCGCAAAATCACTTTCAAGGCCCGCGGCAAATTCGTTTGTTCTTTCGCCAAGATCCTTCCAAAGTCCCATCGCTTCCGCTTTTTGAAGGGTCTTCAGGCCCGCGCGCATTCCGACCGGGTTCGCACTCAGAGTTCCGGCTTGATAGACCGGTCCCGACGGAGCGACCAAGTCCATCAGATCATGGCGTCCTCCATAACATCCGACCGGAAACCCACCGCCGATGACTTTTCCGTACGTCACAAGATCGGGACGAATGCATAGAAGTCCGGCCATACCCTGAAGGCCGACTCGAAATCCGGAAATCACTTCATCGAAAATTAGAAGTGTTCCATTGGTTTTACAGAGAGCTTCGATCTTTCTTAAAAAAAGTCCGCGTTGAATAAGCAAACCGTAGTTCGCCGGGAGCGGTTCGATAATCACAGCCGCAAGATCTTTTGCGTGTTGATTGAAAATTCTCTCAAATCCGATTTCGTCATCTAATGACGCTACGATTGTTTCATTCGCCACGGCTGCTGAAACCCCGGCACTGTCGCTGGCCGCTTGCCCAGGAACTGCGTCGGCGAGGCCGCTTCCAGCCTTTACCAACAAAGAATCAACATGCCCGTGATAGCACCCGTCGAATTTTAAAACTTTCGATCGTCCCGTTGCCGCTCTGGCGACACGAAGTGCGCTCATCACGGCCTCTGTTCCCGAACTGACAAAACGAAGTTTTTCCACCCACGGAACTCGACTCGTAATCCACTCTGCAAGTTCCAGCGAATAAGGTTCGCAGGCTCCAAATGTCCAAGCAAGATCGACGGTCTCGTGCACAACAGCCGCAACATCCGGGTCCCTGTGTCCCAGAATTAGAGGTCCAAAGCTTTGGCAAAAATCAAGATACGTCTTACCTTCAACAGAAAGAAGCTCGCAGCCTCTGGCTTCTTTAAAGAAAACGGGCGTTCCACCGACGCTGCGAAATGCACGGACCGGAGAGTGAACTCCGCCCGGAGTGATTTTTAATGAACGATCAAACAGTTCTTTCGAATTTTTCGAAAACGTCATTTACGGCCTCACGCTTTATGCCTTTTTGCTCGAGCTGCGTTTTGAAAGCTCGGAGAAGAAATCAGATTCATTTAAAAAAATAACAACGCGCTTTTTGATCTCATCATCCGCCACACTGGCCGCGCGAAGCTCTTGGACAATAGCCTCATGGGTGTGCCCTGGTCCACTGGCATGATAGCCGTTCACAATGTTAGGGCCAACTGAAAGTGCTGCGCGAAACTGCGATCCACTTTTCCAGAAAAAGTAGTTCTTTCCATTAAAACTCTCTGCTTCAGGTGGCACCACGTCGACCTTGTACGTACCAATGGGTTCATTACCACCAGAACGACGAAACAGAATTTCTTCTTTCGCAGCGTCAAGGTGCGTGAGTTTCGTCCAGGAAACATTGCCACCCGCCAAATGATCAATCGCGGGAATTTCTGTCTCGCCCAGACTCTCGCTGGATCCATGAACCCACACGCCTTTTTTAACAAGCTGCCGCCATGTTGAAAGGCCTGCGGCCCATACAAACCCAGAAAGAGGCTGACCGCTTTCGGGCCAGGCATTGGCCCGCGCAATAAAAAATCCACGCTGTGGTGAATCCGGCAAAACAAAACCATCCACCGGACGTCGGTTCACGGCTTTCATTTCAGTTTCGCAAATCTCATCGGGAGAAATTGATCGAGGCCAAAATTTTAGCGGATCGTTTTTCCTTGAAAGCTCCCAGAAGTTCAAAACGAGGCCCGCGTCCGTCAGACCGCGAACAGAACGAACGCGCCCATAAGGACGATTCAAACATGTCACACCGATTTTTTGATGGCAGCCGCCGCCGTGACGAGCCAGTTCCGCACGTTCTTCTTCCACGCACAGACGGTCGTCGGTCGCATCTATTTTTTTACAGAGTTCAAGAATGTCGTCTCGTCCGGAACGGACTTCGATGGCCAAAGCGCCTTGCGCCGCCGCTGTCGGGTTTACAGAGAGTGGTAGCACCACAAAAAACGCCTTCGCTAGAAACTCTCGAAGCGTGCGTTCGCTTTCGGGAAATTTCTCACCATAGCGGCTTGATGTCAGAAGACGATCAAGCGCCGCTTTTGCGACGATAAGAGCGTCCGGTGCTGCTGCGGCGAGGTTCGCGTCGGGCGTAATGAGCTTTCCCACGCGAGTCGCGATATTTCCTCGGACCGGTACGAACTCAATTTCAGGCGTTATAGAAAACGGAAGCGCCCAGCCAAGAAATTCTGTTAAATTATAAACTCGTCGTGGCGATGATGTCAGAACCCGAAACGGTCGAAGTGAGCGCAAAGACGAGGCCGACTGACCCATCGACGGTGACGGCGATAGAGCCCAGTTCTTTAGCCAAAGATCTTTTCGAACTAAAAGTACATCGCGCGCATCGGCTCTGGGAAGTGTCGCAGCGATCACTGCGCCGTCGCGAGGTCCTATGGGAAGATCCTTCCAGGAATGGACGACGACATCCACCACACCCGCTTTTAAATCCTGAACGAAGTCTTGCGTGAAAACGCCTTTTTCCGGCATCTGCCAGAGCGGATCGTCGGCCCGCTGATCTCCCAGCGAGGATCGAAATGAGTATTCGATTTTTAAAGGAACCCCACCCGCGAGGGCTTGCGCCTTTTCCAGCGCGCGACCAACTTCGAAGGCCTGAAGTCGCGCGAGATCAGATTGTCTCGCAGCGATCTTCACGACCATACATCATCCCAACCAAACGGACGATGCGTCGCTGCCAAAAGACGCGCCTCAACGCATTGATCAATCAACGCCAAGGCTGCTGACTTTTTCTCGTCGGCCTGGCTGCGCGCAAGTTCAATCGATGAAAATACTTCGTCCAAAGAACGCAAACTCTTCGTCTGCCGTCGGAGGATCATTTCTTTCAGAGAATCGTGTCTCCCCTCGCCGCGCAAATCGATGACAAGATCAAAGTTTGCATCTTGAGCCCATTTGCAAATTTCAACGGAAGTCATGGGGGCCGCAACAATCAAAATTCGCTGTGACTCTGGTTGGCTCGGCGCAGGCCCCTTAGAGAGCTCAGAAAATGAAATCGCCTCATCAGTGACGAAGCCAATTCGCTCGCGCGCCGATTCAAGGTTTCGCGCATGGACGACGATCTGCGCTTCTTTCTTCATCGCTTTCAAAATCCAAGGCATAACTTCGATCGCCAGTTTTCCGGAGCCAAGAAATTCAATCTGCGGACGACGAAATTCTCGGACCTCGCGGCGAACAAGACTTCCATAGGATTGACTGCCCAAATCTAGAAGATGTTTTTGTCGAACAAGCTTCACATCTTCAATCAACGCTCTCGCCCAAGCACGAAGGGTCGATGTAAAGGCCGTGTCGTGAGTTTCAGCGGAAAGTCGATCCTGAATGGCGTCTTTGAACTGCCCGAAAACCTCGGTCTCGCCGATCAGGGGCGAATGAAGACCACAGATGATTTCCAAAAGTCGACGGTAGGCCGCTTCACCGTCAAGCCACTCCCCCGGAGGTTTTGCTGCGAGTGTCGGAACTGGTAAAACGATGTCATCGGGCACCAAGGCCAGAGATCGCAAACAAGTCTGCCAATGAAAGGCCTGAGTACGTTCACCCAATAGCTGAAGAACGTTTCCGGGCTGGGACCCTACTTGGTGATAAAGCTTTAATCGCATGGCACCGAACATGCTCATCCTTTTGTAGAAGCTGGCCCCGGTTTTAGAAACCTGCTGCTAGTAAGACGATATCTAGGACAGGTCGGGCTTGTGTCACGGAAGTGTCATTCGCAGGTGACTCTCATTGGAAAATTGTCTATTTTTTGATCAAACTCTTGAAGGGATCACGATGAAGCTCGCCACGTTCGCCATCCTTGCGACTGTACTTTTTCAGCTCGGCTGCCAAAAAGCCGAAAATGCAGCGATGCCGCCCTTACCGCCTCAAACTGAAACGACCAAACCGGGCGGCGTCGCCGTCGCCCGTGTTGCAGTCATAGCCTTTTCCGAACTCGCTCATCTCGAACGAGCGATGAAACCCTATTACGGTCTCGAGCTTTCGTCCGACAGAACAGCGGGATGCCGCAAGTCCGTTTCGTCGCGAACAAAACTCTGGAAGACCGACTGGAACTGCGAATTCGCCGACGCTACGCCCGGCCAAAAAGTCATCGTCGGTCAAGAGTCTGTGGATTTTGATCCGAAGAAAATGTCTTTATCGTACGACTCAAGATTTGAAACCAAAATCATCGATCAGCTCGAGCCAGAACCCGTCGATCGCATTCATGAGGTGGTCAACACTCGGAAAATGAAAATCATCTTCGACCGCACGTCCGAGACGCCACGGAAAGCTCAATTTGGAATTACAAGCCAAGGACTTCGTACTCCCATCACAGCAGTTCGGCGCGGCTCCAACTGGACGATGTCTTTGTTCGGGCAGCTCAATCTTGTCGATGGCGAATGGCAGGTCGCACCCGGCGCGAAAGTGGTGATGAACGGCGCTCTTTTTGGTGACGACGACGACCGCTTCAACCTGTGGGCCTCTGGCGATTTTAATTTCACGTTAATAAACAGCACTCAGCTGACAGGCTTGTCGACAAGTTCAACCTGCACGAAGCCCCAGACTGGAAAGTGGAAAGTTAAATCCACAGGTGGTGGCGAAGTTTTCGACACTGAAATCGAACTGTCATCCGCGGGCGTCGGCGAAACGTCAGGTTCGACTCTCAATTGGCCTTACGACTTCTGCGAACGTCCCTGATTAAGACACTGACTGGATAAAATTTTAGACGAAACAAAGTCTGAAGTCTTGCCGCAATTGCGCCGATAATATTCCGGTGGGGCATGATTCGAATTCCAATTCTAGGCAGAGTTCGGCAGAGCGAGCCTTGAAGGCCGCTGACTCTATTCTTGGTCTTGATCGGCCAAAGCCTTACCTCACCGTGACACCTCCGACTCCACCCGTCGCGAGAGCACCTGTGGTGCCACAGGCTTCAGGCGTACCTGACCCAATGAATGATGTTTCACTTTGGACAGCTATGCGATCTTTGGATGCGGCGATCTGGCGCCTTGATCTGCGCTCGGGTCGGGTCGACATGACGCCGGAGGCGCTCTCAAGTTTTGATCGCGTCTTCAATATTGACCCTCAGTGTCTCGAAGAGGGACGCTTTGGTTTCGCACTTTACGCCCACCCCGATGATCGCGACCGTCTTCTTGCGATGCTGGCCGAGGGAATGGAAAAATCCTTCCGCACCCACTTTCGGGTCACTGACCGCGATAACCAACAGCGATGGATTCAAATTAAAGTTTCCCATATCGTGAAGGGCACGACCGCTCCACTCGGAGACTCGATCTGGTTCATGGCAGAAAATGACACCGCTGAAAAATCGGAACAAGAACGACAAAAACGTCTTCTGGCCGACCGAATTTTATCAAGCCTCTTCGGTGCCGATTTAAGTCAGCTTCCACCGGAGGAATTTAGCTCGATCGGCCTCATGGAAAAAATCTCGGTAAAGTGGAAGTCGATTGTCGAAGATAAGGGCCTACGGTGGATGGGGCCCGACCTAGCGCCGCTAGGTCCTGCCTCCGTGATCGAAGGTTCTGAACTTCTGTTGATGTTGATGATGGATTCTCTCTTCGACAATGCACTGGAAGCGGCCACCAACGGCGAAGGAACGAATCCTTGGATACGCTTTGAATTTTTTGAAGACAATGAGTCGGTATTTTTCGCGCTGAGCGACTCCGGCTCGGGTGTTCCCTTGGTTCATCGCGGTCAAATCTTCGAGCCGTTCTTTTCGACTCGCCCCGAATCCTCTTCGGGCCTGGGTCTAACGTTGGCGCGCTCGGCCGCTGAATGGCATGGCGGTCAATTACGACTCGATCATTTTTCAAACAACACGCGTCTCGTCGGTCAAATCCCGAAACGCTTTCGAGCTGTGTTCTAAAACTCACTCGCCTAAGGCCAGGGCGGGATCCAAGCTAAAACTTTTTCGACTCCCGGGCGAGAGCGTTCGATCTTTAGGCCCCAGTAAGCAAAATAGTTTCCGACATTCTTTCTCAGGAGATAGCCGCCAAGGCCAGAAAATCGCACGCCCGCGTGGCTCTCAAAGTGCCTTGTGTAGGCACCGATCACGCGAGGCTGATCTAGGTAGCTTGACCACGCCGTTTTCTTTCCACGATTCGTTACAATGTCGACGATCTTCACTTTGCCTTCAGGTAAAATTAAAACATCGAAGCTAAAAGCCTGCCTCGATAAGAGCGACGGCGAAAGCTTCTGCAAAAATTCTGCGACGAAACTTTGTGCGAGCTTCAACTCGTCTTTCGAAAAACGAGCCTCGCTGATCCAGAAATTTGCGTTGGCATCTTCGAGGATTCGACTTTCATAAGTGTGGACTCGCACTTCGCGCCACTGACTCTTCTTCCCCGCGACGGCGTGCGATTGAAGAACATCATCTTGAAGAACAATGGCTTCGCCGCTGGAAATACTCCCCAAAACGCTGCTGCGAACCGGGCGCCGACGATGTTCGGGACGATATAGAAATGTATCGGGCTTAATAAGTTCGGCGACAAATTCGTCAGACTCTTTAAATAATCCGCGCCCTGTTTCGCGCGGAGCAACGCCGACGGCAGGACGAGCGACAAAGCCTGCGGGGAAAACTTTAAATAAACTCGCTTCCAAGCCGTCGCCATCGATGGTCAAACGCCCATCACGTCCCACCAAACCTTGGCTGACCAAAAAATCTCGAAGACCAATGCTACGAACCAAAAAACGATCGACGTCGGGGCCCATCTCGCGCCTCGCCAATTCGTAAAAAAGGAGCTTGTCTGAAAGTAGCCCCGTCGCAGGCGACGCGTCGACAAGTTGCCTTGAATAAATAGCCTGAAGCCACTCCGCCCGCGACGCGGCCACGGGAAGACTCACGACTCTCACTTGGTCGGACAGTGCGCGAGGCGCACGACCTTTTAAGTCGCGAAGCATTCTTGTTACGCGATCGTCGACGAAACCTCTTGGATCATGGGGCCTGGCTTCGACTGACTTTTTTGCCGTCTCCGATACTTTCAGAGATTTGCCAGTACGAGCATTAGATCGCGCGGTAGATTGCTTTGGCGATTTCTTGCTATTGATTTTGGGGGACTGTTTTTTCGTCGAGTTCTGGCCGCTCGTTACGACCTCAGAACCCGGCGTCGCCGCTTGCGACTGTGCCGCCGAAAGTAAAGATGGGAGTGCCAACGAAAAAAATGTCGTTAAAAACGTGACCAGAAACGTCGTTAGAAATTTCACCTCGAAAGCCCCCTCGCCTCTCAATAGTGTCACTTGCCCCAGGGACTGACCGCAAGCCTGGAGATGCGTCTTTTCCGGGTTTTAGCGACCGATCGGCGCGGCGCCCCCGCCCGGGAGTGCCCCTTTGCGGCCTGAAATCGCGCCCGCCAAGAAAGAGTTTCAACGCGTTTTCCTTGAGCGCGCCTCAGACCGCAAAAGGACCGTGGTCCTTGGGTTGCTCTATAAATGGCTGTCGATCGTCATCGGTCGGTAAGAGTTAATATGAAGAGGAGCCACCCATGGCGTATTTCGGAACGTGCCCACGATGCAATCAGACGCTTCACACGAATATTATGAGCGGCAACATTAAAGCTGGCGGCCTCGCCGTCTGCTCGAAGTGCGGATGGTACGAAAGTCACTCGCAGGCGAAAGCGCGTGTAAAGGCCGAAAATGAAACCATCGGAATAATGACAGGCTTTGCACTGACACTTCTTCTTGTCGCAGCTCATATGATTAGCTGGGGCGGACATTCCTTCACAGCTCCAGTTTTGAAGCTGGCTCAGTGGACCGGAACACTTTCTTCGGAAGGCTATGACGAACTCGCGCAAGTTTGCGTCGATCTAGGAAAACTTCCCTGTGCACGAACGGCCTACATTGAGAACTTCCGAAAATATCGCTCGCCAGAACCGCTCGCGAAACTCGCTCGTCTTCAAGTTCGCAATCAAGAAACGGCCGCTGCTATGGTCACATTCTCCACTTACATTAAAAATGGTGGACGCGACGGTGAAGCGGCTTTGATCTACGGTCAATTGCTTGAGCAGGCCGGCCAGGATGCAGAAGCACTTCAGTCACTCGAGCTTTCGATTTCAGCTCGTCCTGAGAATCTTCCTATCGCAGCCACTGGTGCCATCGTTCGCATCTTGATGAAACAGGGTCGCTACGATGAAGCTCGCGAGCGCATCGAGAATTTCCACGCGAGCGCAGGAAACGCGAAAGGCTATCTCAATACTGAGCTTGCTCAGATCGAACAGGCGATTAAATTATACAAGCCCACAGCGAAAGCCCAGGCTCGTCGCTAGATCGAAATCTCATCCTGACACTGTCGAGAATTCAATCGACAGCTGTCAGAAGTTCAACAGACTGTGACGAATTGGCAGTGCTTCCACAAAGTCTCGTTCTGAGAACCTAATGATAGCGCAGGGTTAGGCCACTTGGCCGCTCCCTTGCTCTATCTATTATCATGTTGAGAAGAATCGCTTATACGACAATCCAAAATCAACTCCCCGGCGCCGTTGCAATGGCGCTCACTTTCTCCATCGCAGCGTCGGCTACATTCATCGCCACGTCGACCGTGATTTCTCCCTTCAGCAAGAGTTCAGACAAAGGTCTTTCTTCCTCGCACCTCGCGCCCCAAACTTTTCTTGGACGCTTCCTAGTGAGTGAAATCGAGAACCGCATGGAACGCATCAGCGGTAAGAAGCTTGAACCTACTTTACGCACCAATAAAGCTCGTGAGATCGCTTCGGCCATCGCTGAAGCTTCGTATACTTATGATGTCGATCCGTTCCTGCTGCTCTCAATGATTGAAGTTGAAAGTCGCTACAATCATTTGGCGGTTGGAACCGTCGGCGAACTTGGTCTTATGCAGATCAAACCGACGACCGCGCGCTGGATTTCTCCCGTCACTGATGAACTTCACGGCTGCAATCTCCACGAAATTCGCTGCAACATCATGATGGGCGCGACTTACGTGAGTCACTTAAAGACGCGAACAGAAAAAAGACGTCTTCGCGACGAGTCCGGCCAACTCACTTCAACAAAAGCTTTCCGTGAGCATGTCCTTCGGTCTTACAACTTAGGTCCAGCTCGCGCCGATCGTCTCGCCTCTGAACGAGAGCCGGCAACAGAGCTCAGCTTCGCGACTCAAACTGCTGCTCCGGCTAGCTATGCCTCAAAGATTGCACGCCGTGCCTTAGCTTTCCGCAGTCGTTATATGGTTGCGGCCGTACCAGTTCCAAGGGCTAAAGACCGTAACAATATCGGCCTTGCCGCTCGAGTCCCGCAGACAACGTCTGCTGTTGCCATGATTCAATAATAGCCTCATCGTGATGAGGTATGTCCACGCCTCCGGATCGCCAACGCATTCGTCAACGAACCCAGGATTTTCTGAAAACCGGTTCCCAGTTTCGCCTCGGCGAACTCGTGACCGAATCGGCGAACACCACCACGTACAATCTGTCCGAGCTTTCGCAAACGGATCTTCCGCGCGCTCTTGAAGTTTTTAAGAACGTCGAATTCGATGCTCTTGAAACTTTAAAAGAAAAAGAAGATGTCGCCAGTGAACTGATCGAATCATTTGAGAAGTGTTTGAACCGCGGTCGTCGAATTTTTCTCTGTGGCTGCGGTGCGACGGGCAGACTTGCGCTAGTCTTAGAGTCCGTTTGGCGCCAAGCTCCGCGCGAAGGTTTTGAGAATTCCGTCATCGCATTTACGGCCGGCGGTGACTATGCGCTGGTTCGATCGCTGGGTGTTTTTGAAGATCGACCGGATCTTGGTGCCAAACACCTGCTTGATCTTGGGTTTCAAAATGGCGACATGCTCGTTGCTATCACAGAGGGCGGCGAAACCCCGTTCGTTCTTGGTGCTTTAGACCAAGCCACTAGGACCAGTGACGCTATGTCGTGGCTTCTATTTTGTAATCCTGAAGGTCTTTTAAAAAAACTCGTCGAGCGCTCTCGACTTGCGATTGAAAATCCTCGAGTTCGTTCCGAAGGATTCGAAATAGAGCCGATGGCCTTAACTGGCTCAACGCGCCTTCAAGCTTCAAGCGTGCTCATGGCCTTTGTCGGAATTTGTCTCAGAGATCTTGCCACTCGTCTCAAGTACCAGTGGTTAATTTCTGAATTGATCGATCGTGTTGGACAAGTCGTCACACCGGAACTTCAGTCTCTGATCGAAATCGAAAGCGAAACTCACTTGCGAGACGAGTACACACTCCACCGCAGTCGTAGCGCTGCAATGGCAGTACTGACCGATACAACCGAACGTGCTCCAACATTCTGCCTTGTGCCTTTTGAAGCTGCGCAAGAAGGCTCCGCTGGCGACACGCCGAAGGCCCCTAGTCCTGTTTCAAGAACCTACTTAGAAATTCCGCGAACAAAAACGCCGAAAGAAGCTTGGCGCCATCTCTTGAGAAGAGATCCACGGCCTTTTGAGAAACCTCCCACAATCCAAGCGCCCGAAATTGGTCTCAATGAAATTTATCAATTTGATTTTTCCGACGGCGTCGCTTCACGGCGAGACTTAATGGGTGCAAAAACCACCACTGAAATCGACGTCGAATTCTTGAACGAAACAGACGCAACCGAAAAACCGACACTTCTGTTTCGAGCGACTTCAAACTTTAATGGCAAAGCTTTACGACACGATGTCGTTTCTGAAACCAGCCGCGATCCGCTCATTCGCCAGTGCCAGATGAAGTTTGCACTCAATATGCAGTCGACTTTAGCTATGGGGCGAATCGGTCGTTTCCATGGAAATTTAATGACCTTCGTACGACCGACGAACGGGAAGCTTATTGACCGCGCACTAAGGACACTTCGAGCTTTAGCTCAAGAGGAAGCACGAAAAAATCCCGACTCTAAAATTTCGAAGCTTGTAATGACGACCGACGAAGAACCTTTCCTCGACGCGATTTTTGAGGCGCTTGATTCTGTGGCGCCAGACGAAGCAGTTACGCTTCGCGCTCTCGACCTTCTCCGTCGATGACAGACTGAGTCAAGAGGCCGCGACCTTGACTCCAACCACCAGTGATTCAAAACAAAGAATATGAACATCACACATCGATTTGCATCGAGCGCGCTTCTAATTATTTCACTTCTTCTGCTGACGTTTTTTGAAACCCAAGCCCTGGCCTGGGGCCGTATCGGTCACGACTTGTCGGCTCGTGTGGCCGCTCATGTTCTTTCGGAAGAGACCGAAAAGCCTTTCTTTAAATCTCGCGCTTTTGATCTCGGTTACTATTCAAACGTTCCAGACTTGGTTTGGAAAAAACCGGCGACCTATGAAACCGAGTGGACCAATCACTTCTTGGATCTCGAAATTTTTGACCGAGAATTTAAAAAGGCTATCGAAGAAGGTCGCCTCACCGCAAAAGATGAACCCTACGAACTTTCACGCGCAGCTTTTGATACGAAGTTCCCGGCCATTGAGCAAAAGGCAGGACGCGCTTTTTGGAGAATTCGGGAGCTCGAAAAACGCCTTCAAGTAACGTCGGATCTTTTGAAGCAGAAGGATATTCTTAAAGAGGAGCGTCACCGTCTTCAGCTTGAGTGGCTCGTCGTCGCTGGCGCTATTGGGCACTACGTCGCCGATCTTTCTCAGCCCCTTCACGTCACCGAAAATTATGATGGACAGTTGACCGATCAGAAAGGGATTCACGCTCATTTTGAAGATACTTTGGTCGATCAACTTTGGCCCTCCATCGCAATGCAAGTCTTCAAAGAAGCTGACCGAATCTGGGAAAAAGAAAAGAACGCGATGGCCGGAAAGTCCACAGTTGCTCTTTTAAAGGAACTCGCCGCCACGTCTGCGAAAGACACCGAAGAAATTTTAAAGCGCGATAAAAAAACACCGCGCGATGATTTGAAAAAGTCGTCGGAAATTTATCGCCCTGTTATCGTAAGACGACTTGCAGCCGGATCCGTTGTCTTGGCAGAAATTTGGCGGCGCCACTCGCGCTGGCAGGCCAACGAAGAAAAATTCTATTCTTTCTCTGGTGAACCGGCTTTCATTGAACCACCGAAAGCACCGCCCACACCGACACCAGCGCCAAAGAAGAAGTAGTTTTCTAAAGCGCGTCGAGGCCATCGACAATCAGCGCGCTTCAAACGCCGCAATCCCCACAGGATCGCGGCGAATAGCATCGATACGAATTTGCAAATCACGAAGCTCTGCTTCGACGGAAGTCGCGTCCGCCCCTTCCGATATGAGAGCAGCGCCCGCATTCTCCTGCTTCATGAACTCGCGCGCGGTTGAAATCTGCAGATCAAAAACCGGCAGCAGGCGCTTAATTAACATCATTCGTTGAAAGTCTTGACCAAGTTCAACCAGCGGAACTTCGGGGCTTCCAAAGCCAAACAATAGAGGTGCAGGTTCTAATAAATGGCGACGATCGACAAATCCCACTCCGGGTTCGGCAAGCTCGAGAAGATTTGAAAGCATCAATAGATTGATGGCGAGGTTTCCAACAGGCGTTCGATCTTTCGCAGTTTGCTGTCGATATTTAGTTTCAAAGTAGAGACCGAAGTAAGGGGAAATCATCGGTGCAGTTTCACTGGACGCGCGGAAGTTCCTAAAAAAACAATCGTCGACTTCGACACCGATATAACCAAGACGTTCAGAGCAAATCTGCACTGGATTTGTGGAAATGGTCGTCATAATGGCGCGAGCCCGAACAAAATCCAGTGTCAGCCAAGAGAGGTAGCGAAGCGTCGGGGACGCGACCGCCAGGCCCGTCGATGAAAGCCGATCGCTGGGAAGTTCGATAGGTTCGAGATTGAATTTCTTTGAAGCTTCTTGGAAATTTGTGCGCTCAAGACCAAACAAAGTGGCTGGAAGCTCAACCACAAAGACAACCGATGCGGTCAAAACCACGAAGACAAAAATCAAAATAACAAACTTTGATCCGCCTCGCCCCGTCGACCGAAAAGGACTACCGGGAAAGTACAACATTGTAAGGAGCGACAACGTGTAACTGAGAACAGGGCTCAGCAGGCAGAGACGAATGATTAGCTTCCAAAATGAGCCTAGATTTTTATCTCCCAAAACGGCCGCCCACCGTTTTGCGAATGTGTTGGAAACTATATAAAAACCGAGGCCAAAAAGAACAAACCAAACCGCGTACAGCCCAAGACTCATGGAAATGTCGCCGCGGGCCCGAGCTCCAATAAGGTGGCCGCGGATCGCGAGGATTGTCAAAAAATTGAATGCGACGGCAGCTACGATCGTTATGAGAAATGTCGAAAAGTGAATCTGCCCGCGGTTTGAAAACGGGTTCACTGATTCCGAAGGTAAGGAATTCGTATTTTTTGTCAGCATCGTCTTGATGGAATTGGATCAGTCTCATCCACAAATCGCAAGCATCGATCACTTGCCGCGTCCTCGACTTCGAGCTAGGTCCTTGACCTCGAGATGTCACAAACGCGCGCGGTGATCGAACTTATTCTGGCGGCCATGCTTTGGGGATTGGGCTTCGTCGCGGCTGTGTGGAGCCTTGAGGCCGCAGGGCCGCTGGCCATTTCGGCGTGGCGATTTATTATTGCAGGCGCGATTGGCCTCTACTTTCTGCGTGGATCTTTCTTTCTATTTAAAGGCTACCTTCGTGCGGCATGGCTTCCCGGCGCACTGATCGCCGCCACTGTCGGGTTCCAGACGTGGGGCCTTCAGTACACAACGGCGACCAAGAGTGGCTTCATCACCTGTCTTTACGCGCTGATCGTTCCACTTTTCGAGCCGCTCTTTGGTGGTCCAAAACCCCGCCGCAGTTTGATTGTCTATTCTGGGCTGGCACTCTTTGGAGTTGCGATGATGTGCGGACTTTTTACCAGCGAAAGTCTTGATGAAAAATCAAAACTAAATATCGGTGACGGACTCACCTTGATTTGCGCGTTCGCAGCCTCGGGCCACATTTTTTCGATTGCGCGAATTCACGGAAAACTTGGACACGACTTCAACGGGTTTCATTTTAATACCGTGCAAAGCTTTGCGGCAGGTCTTCCCGCCCTGGGACTTGCTTTGGTCATTGAACCGGGGGCCTTTGGAAAACCACTGCATTTCGTCGAACTGGCATTGGCCGATGTTGGCCCCACATGGCTTCCGCTGATGGGATTTATTTCGCTAACTATTTTCTCAACGTTGATTGGTTTTGCACTTCAGATCCGTGCGCAGCGAGCGCTCTCGCCGACAACAGCCTCACTTTTGTTTTTACTTGAATCACCCTTTGCCGCGGTCTTTGCGATGCTTCTCTTGGGAGAAGTTCTGGGCCCCAGTCAACTTCTGGGCGGCGCTTTGATACTTGCCGCCGTTGCAGCAAGTACAGTGACGTCGTTGCGCCCCCACCCCATCGTCTAACTAAAAAACTTAGTACAAAAGAAATTCGCGGCGGTCGTCTCGCCATTTTGTTTCATCTTTTTTACAGCGCGCTTCAAACTCGGCAATAGTTCGGCTGGAACCACCGTCCACCCATTCTCGCAAATAGGGTCCACCGTTGATAAGATCGATCGCCAACCGATCTTTTTCATATTCATAGTGAAAATCGCGCCAAATTTTAAGATCCGGATTTTCAATACGAAGGGCCTTTAGCCAAAGCGCAATCAGTCGGTAAGGCCGAAAGAACGCTGGATCATGATGGCCATTATCGCAGTGAATCTGAAAACCAGAAATTGTTTGTCCCGCCTGTTTTTGAAAAGTGGGCTTAAACCAACACGGTCGTATCAAACACCCCTGCAGCCACTCGGGTGCAAGGATGTGCATGCGTTCTAAGACTTTCCCCATGTCGACATTCTCTGTCCCCACGATCTCCAAAGGTCGCGTCGTACCCCGCCCCTCGGAAAGATGGGTCCCTTCAATCAAAACAGTACCTGGAAAGGCTCGAGCCATCGAGACAGTTGCCGCATTCGGCGAAGGGTTGACCCAAGTGAGATCCAGCGACGGCCAGCCGTAATCGGGCCCCTCATCGGGGTGATAGCTCTTCATCTCGACAATCTCGAGATCGACATCGATGTTTCTTCGCTTCTTAAACCACAGCGCGGCTTCGGCCAGGGTCAGTCCGTGCCGCATCGGTAGACCTTCGGAGGCACCGACGAAACTAACATAACCTTTCTCAAGAACAGTACCTTCAATCGAGCGCCCCGCCGGGTTGGGGCGATCAAGAACGATGATTTTTTTGCCAGCCGCCTCACAAGCTTCCAAAAGATAAAGCAACGTCGTCAAAAATGTATAGATCCTTGTCCCGACATCTTGAAGATCGACTAACAAAACATCGAAGGACTCCATCATAACTTTACTGGGCCGCCGAACTTCGCCGTAAAGTGAATAGACTGGAACTTTCCAAATAGAGTCCACGTAGTCTGGTGTTTCTTGCATATTGTCTTGCAGCTCGCCGCGAAGTCCATGCTGTGGTCCAAAAGCCGCCGTGACTTTAAATTCCCCAGTCTCACGCGCGAGCGCCATCAGGGCGTCCATCGAGGACTCAAAACCGAAGCGAGCTTTTCGGGCGTAACTGACAGATGCCGGGTGTGCGACTAAGGCGACACGCTTTCCTTCGCAAGAACCTCGAAGCGATTTGTCTAAATAAAATCGATCAAAACCCAATTGAAAGCTTTTGTGCACCACTTTCGACATCTTTAAAACTCCATTCTCAAACTAAAACTATCACTCAAATGAAAATCAGGTTTGGTGCCGGCGTGCCGGGTGGCCCAGTAAAAAGGTTCCGAAACACCACGCTCTAAAACGACAGCCGTCAGTGAAAATCTCAATGGAGAAATGATTTCCATCTCGGACAAAAGTATTGCTGCCGAGAAGTTTTCACGAGGAATCGACTCGGCCGCTAATAAAGTACTGGCTGTGGACTTTTGAATCTTTGGCGGAGAGACCGCGGCCGCCATCATGTCGGTTCGATACTTCGAAAACGTATAAGAAGCCCAGTTCCCGTTCGGCGAAAAGTTCCACTCGATGTAATTTTCTTTCGTCGTCTGAATGAAGCATTCAAAACAGGTCGACCGCCACAGACCGTCTTCTCGAGATGCGCAAAGCGTTTCCTTCGGCCAAACGATGTGGTTTGAGCCTTCAATTGTAAAATTCAGTTCAAGCCGCGGACGATGAGTCGCATCTGGTGTCGCATCTGGTGTCGCATCTGGTGTCGCAAATGGTTCTATTATTCTGGCAGAAGCAAAAAGGCGGTGCTTCGGGACGCGTAGGTCCGACGGATGCAGCGAAAGCAGTGTTGGTTCAAGCTGCGGCATCGCTCAATCATAGGTGCTGCCGCTATCGTTCGTCGAGACCAAGACGAGCAAGACCAGCAAATTAGGCCACCGAGTCGTGGACACGAAGAGCGGCCGAAAACGTATTCAGATGAAGCTTCACGACCTTCGATATTCCGCCGTCCGGGTCTCGCTGATAGCCTCCGGCAAGATTGAAAACAACAGGAACCCCGAGCCGCTTTGCGATCTGAAACATCAATTCATCGCGCGCGCCCAGTTGCTCTGTCGTAAGCATTCCACCCAGTGGATCTTCGACATGTGCGTCCACACCGGCCGAATAGATAATGAGCTGCGGATTGAAACGCGCAAGATCGACTTCAAGATTCTTCATCTTCTCAAGGTAGGCCAAGGCCTGAGACTCGGATGTGAAGTCACGGCCGAAGCTGTAATGAAAAACGTTGGCCGAAAGTCCAGTGGCCGTAAGAATGTCATCGGTCCCATTACCGTAATGGTAATCCGCATCGATAATCGCCAAACGCTCGACCCGCGAATGAGCAATCAAATCCGCAGCCGCAATCATGAAACCGTTGAACGTGCAAAAATCTGCAGCTTCCGAAAACGTCGCGTGATGAAATCCAGCCGAAAGCGAAGCCACAACGGCGGGACGCTTCGGACCAAGGGCAAGTTTTGCTGCCGTTAGCAACGAGCCACTCGTGTACGGAAGCGAACGAGCCACTTCGGCCGAACGATTTCCAAAACCGTTGTCTTCACGTCCTTCAAGCACGGCGCGAACAAACCTTGGGTCATGAACACGCTGAATTTCTTCAACCGTCACGGGCTCGGGATCATGAAAATCGACGGGATAATTTGAAGTGCGAAGCGCTTGAGCAACCAGAGCCGGCTTTGACGCTGAGGGCGATGCACTGTTGCCACTGTCGGCGACCATCAGCTGCGAATAAACGACCGGAATTCTCACAACGCCCCCCCGCTCGAGCGTACCAGCGTATTCGTCAAGTTTGGGTAAATTTGATAGGTCTAGGTCGTGATCAAACTCCTCCACTCTTCCGACTGGCATCTTGGAAAATCGCTTTTTTCGAAAGCGCTTCTTGAGGATCAGACAACGACTCTGAACGAAATTTCGGCATTTCTAGAGTTGCATGAACCCGATGCTCTTCTTTTATCCGGCGATCTTTTCGACCGAAGTGTGCCGCCGGAAGACGCGGTCGAACGGTTGGATTTATTTTTGTCGAATGCCGTTTTAAAACTCAATGTTCCAGTGATCATGATTCCAGGCAATCACGACTCCAGCACTCGCATTGGGGCCCATGCAGGTCTTTTGCGAGCTGCGGGACTTCATGTCTTCTCGAAACCTGAAAGTATTTATCATCCGGTGAAACTTGGCGAAGGTGCGGCCCGCGTTTCGGTGTATGGAGTTCCCTACCTTGAACCTGCCGAGTGGGGATTTTATTTCTCGCTGCCGCTTCGCACTCATGCCGAAGCGATGACACAAATTTTAGAAAGCCTAAAGCCTCTGCTTGAAAACGATAAGCTGGAAGGTCGTCGCAGCGTTTTACTTCTGCATGCTTACGTCACCGGCGGCCAGGCCACCGATTCTGAGCGACCTCTCTCCATCGGCGGAAGCGAACTCGTACCCAGTGAGCCGCTGGAAGTCTTCGACTACGTGGCCCTTGGCCACCTCCACCGACCACAAAAAGTCGGACTCGAAAAAATTCAGTACCCAGGTTCACTATTTCCCTACTCGCTCTCGGAAGCTGGGCAAAAAAAAGGAATCGTTCTTGCCAAACTTGGCGCCGAACCGACCGAGGATTCCTTCGAATTTCTCGAATTCAAAACGCCGCGCCGGCTCCACGCCCTTCGCGGGTCGCTGGAGGAAATTTTAGAGCCCGCACCTGAATCGTCGAATGGTACGACGACCTTTCGAGCTGACGACTATGTCATTGCAGTTTTAACTGACCCGTCCCTTCCCACGGACGCTTTTCGCCGACTCGCCAAAGTTTATCCAGGGCTCCTTCATGTGAGTCGCGAATCGACATGGGACCGCAGTGCCGCTAATGATGCAGATCGGTTGAATCGTGCGCTGAGGCGAGACATCTCGGACCAAGATTTACTTTCGCAGTTTGTAGCTTTGACCGCATCGACAGAGCTTTCTGCCGAAGATCGGCAGTGGCTATCGAGCGAACTCGACGCTTTTTCTAAGGCTGAAGATAGCGGAGCACTTTCTTGAAACCTCTTTTTTTAAGAATGACAGCCTTCGGACCCTTTAGCGAAACCATCAGTGTTTCATTTGATCGAGTTTTTGATGGTGGACTCTTTTTGATTCACGGCCGCACCGGCGCTGGCAAAACATCAATTTTAGACGGCATCTGCTTTTCGCTTTTCGGTCGACCCAGCTCGGAGGAACGCGAAAAGGACCTCAGTACCATTCGTTCCGATTTGGCTTCGCCAGATCTTATGACGGAATGTGAATTGATCTTCGCCATCGGAAGCTCGGCCTACCGAGTGCTTCGAATTCCTACCCAGACAAAACCGAAAAAACGCGGCGAAGGTTTCACTGAACAAAAAGGCAGCGCCGAACTTTTTCGTTTCGACGGGACTCTTTCGGAATTGCGCTCTGGCCTTGGTCACGACGAATCTACAATGGCCGGGAAAATTCCGAATCTTCAGTGGGTGCCGCTGGCCTTAAAGCTTGAGGCTGTTGGGGCTGCGGTCGAAGCATTGATCGGAATGAACGAACGGCAGTTTCGCCAGGTCATCGTACTCCCCCAAGGTCGTTTTCGCGAGTTTCTCTCGAGCTCCAGTAACGAGCGTCAGGCCATTCTTGAAAAACTATTTCAAACGGATCGCTTCTCGCGGTTTCAATCCGCTCTAGCGGCAAAGTCTCGAGCCCTTGATTCAAAACTAAAGGAAGAACGCCAAAGTTTTTACGCAAAACTTCAAAGCCGTGGTCTTCAGGAGTCTGAGGACATCGAACCCCGCCTTCAGGAACAAAAAACTCAGCTCGATGCTTCAAGAAGCACTCTCGAAATTCGTCGCAGCGACAACGAGCGGCTTGACCGAGAATTTCACCGCGCTCTTGAATTTTCAAAAACGTTGGCCAGAAAAACTGAACTCGAAAGCCAAGCCAGAATTGCCGATCAACGTCGCAGCGACATCGAAATAAAAAGAAAACGCGTCCTGCAATACCGAGCCTGGGCCCCTTACTTTGAAACAACGACACTCCTGAACGCTCGCGTCCTAAAATTCAACGAACTCACCCAGTCCAAAATAGAGATTGAAAAAAATCAGGCAAGTCTGGAAATCCAAAAAACCTCTCTCCTCAGTGAAGTTTCTTCGGAACGAGAAAAGAGTCCTTCGCTACAAGAGCTCGCCGACGAGCGAACTCGTCTCCGAGATTCCGTCGTTCGTCTTAAAGAAATCGATTCTCTGCAAAAGGACATGGATCAGGGACAAAACCGACTCCGCGTCGTCTCCGAAGAAGTTGTAAAACTAAATGAGAAAAAAATAGCACTTGTGAGCCAATGCAAGGTCGATGTGTCGACGTTGCTAATTCTCGATGAGTCCCTTCAAAGCGCAGAATCTGAACTTCTTAAAAAAGAAGACCACCGAATTTCTTCCTTAGAGCTGAACTTTCATCAAAATGAAGTTCTTAAAATTTCTGAAAGGCTAAAACTCGGGGAAGCCTGCCCCGTGTGCGGAAGCAAGGAACATCCAAAACCGGCACACAAAAGCTTAGCTGCAACTTCTCTCGACGTGACAAGCGAAACAGTCGCTAAAGAAAGAGCCCGGCTTAATGAGTTGAAACTTGAGCACGCCGAGCGGCGCAGTCTTCGTAAATCTCAACTTGAACCTTACCTCGCTAGCGCCGTCGGCCTCACGTCAAAAAAAGTCGACGCCCCTGTTTCACCGGAGGAATTCTCAAAGCGAATCAAAAAGTTGGTATTGAATCAGAATGAAATCAACGACGTCGAAAAACTTCTCAGCGCCCGAAGCGTCGAAATAACGACGCGAACGGAAGTGCTTGAGCAGCAACGGCAGTCCGTGCAGTTAAAGCTATCCGAAATTCCTAGCGACCACCGAAAATTAGAAATGGTCATGAGCCGAGGACTGGAACTTAAAGCCGAGCAGGATCGTCGCGAACACCGCCAGGCGGAACTCACTGCCGAACTTGCTCGCATCGAAGGAGCTCTTGCTCATGCAAGAGGAAAGATTTCCGGCCTCAGTGACGAAGTCACACGAACAGGAAATGAAATCACTCTTCTAAAAGAGAAACAAAACGAACTACGAACATCCGCTCTAAAGAAATTAAAATCCACCGATGTGCCGACAGAGGTCGCCAATGAAAAAGACATCGTAAAGTTAGACTCTGAAGTTTCAGACTTCGATACAGGCCAGGCGCGCCGTGCGGCCGCTTTAGACGAGATTCTCACGACATTAAAATCCATGGAGACCGCACGCGATGTGGCCTCCATCGAAACTGAACTGACTCATGTTCGAGACGAAAAACAGAAACTTGAATCCTCGGTCGCTAGGCTTTCCGTTGAAATCGAAAGTCTTGAGTCGCTCTTGGCCGAAAGTCGTCGAGATTTGGTGCGACTTGATCTTTTAAAAAATGAAACCGAACGAGCCGTCCGTGTTGCGGCTCTACTTTCAGGAGACCGCTCGCAGAATAAGCTGATGGTACCGCTCGCTCGCTTTGTTCTTCAGAGCCGCTTTGAAGATGTGCTCGATCAGGCCAATCGAAGGCTTTCGATGATGAGTCGCGGTCAGTTTCAACTCCGGCGACCGACGTTCAGTGGCAATCTTCGAGATTCTCAGGGGCTTGAGCTTACGGTCGAAGACGCGATCGCCGGTAAAGAGCGTCACACAGGCTCCCTTTCAGGCGGAGAGTCTTTCATGGCGGCGCTGGCTCTGGCCTTGGGCTTGGCCGATGTCGTTCAGTCCGATCTTGGGGGCTTACGGCTTGATTCAGTTCTCATCGACGAGGGCTTTGGCACACTCGACTCGGAGTCGTTGGACCTAGCCCTAAAAACATTGGTCGATCTCCAAACAGGCGGACGCTTTGTCGGGATCATTTCCCATGTTCAAGAGCTTAAGAACCAAGTGTCCACGCAGCTTGAAGTTATTAAATCCCCCACGGGAAGCCGCACGCAGTGGAACGAAACGAATCTGGGTCACGCCTCGATCTGAGACAGTTCAATTCGAGACATTCAAATCGAATCATCGTCACAGTTCTAATGCCCTCCAATGCGACCTCGCATTTTTCGTCGAACTTTCCGACAAAAAACCGGCAATTTGAACGCTTCCCCGTCAAACTGATGTCTCGACCGCTCTAGTTCGCGGATTGATTTTTGGACCTTTTCGAAGTGTCTCCAAGGAGATTGTGGAACGTGAGCAGTAAAAATAGTAAGAACGTAGCGACGACCAACGACCTTCAAGGAGCTCTTCCGCGACTCGCGTTGGCCCTTGAAAAAGCTTTGGAAGAAGCACAGGTCCAAGTCCTGAATGCCGACAAACTGTCTGTCCGTTTTGATGGGCTACCGAACTGGAAGGTCGACGTTTCTCGGCATCAGTTTGTTCAGCGCAAATCTGCGACGGCTCCCATTGAAGACTGCCAGATGGTTGAAACCAGCATTGATGTAAAGCCGCTTTGTATTGCCTCACTCAATAAGGCCGAGCTTCAGCGCCTGGCGGCTCGTGAAAACTTCGGACTTCGCGGCGTCACGGTCGTTCCCGTTCTCGCGAGTCAAACAAACCAAGGTCGTTCAGGCCTTCGTGTGCGCGCAGCTTTTGTTGCACAGACAGGTTCGACGAGCGACGAAGTCGAAAATCTCGCCATTGATATTATTACGGTTCTCAATTTTGCTCGCACTTTGGAAGACCGCCTCACAAGCCACACAGTCTCGGGCGAATTTTCGTTTGAGCTTTACAATACCCGATTTGAAAATCCGCTTTACGCCAGACCCGTTCGCTTTCTAACGATCGCACAAAAAGTCTTTGAAGGTAGCGACGACCGCGTCTTCGCCGAAGTATTAAAGTCTATTCAGACGCGCTCGATTCATAAAGTCGAAGTCAATTCTGAGAGAACTGCGACTCTCACATGGTCGGCCACTCAGTCGTCGACGCCTCTTCATATTCAAGCGCGAATCCCGAGCGATATTCCGATGTTTGTGGTTCAAGCACCTCTGGCTAAATTGGCTGATCTTCAACCACAGTCGCGCTGGGATCTGGTCGAAAAGTTGAATGCGATGTGCGATGTCGGACACTTTGAAATGAATCCCGATGACTTCACATTGAGCTTCACCGCGTGGAAGCATCTCACCAACGATCTTCGCGCCTTTAGTTTCGATCACGCTATATCTTCGGTTCACCGCGCACTTCAGATGGCGAGCGAGAGCGTTTCGACAATCGTTTCTGCCGAAATTATAGAATTTCCTTCGCGCGTGTCGGCTCCTCTTAAGAACGCCGCCTAACGCTTCAAAAATACATTTCGAAAAACTTGGGGTCCGCGGTGTCTTCCCAAGTTCCGCGACGCAGGCTTCCGGCCTTCGCCGCTTCGGCTCAGGCCGTCCGGGCCCTCGGGTCGCGTTGACGCGACCTTCCCGAATCGGAGGTCGCGGAACTTGGGAAGACACCGCTGACCTTATTTGAACCGTATTTTAAGCGCTCGGGCGGAAATGCTTTTGAGACTTAGCGTTTAGGGAGTGAGCGCAGGTACTGGATGTCGGTCGAGGCCTCGTGCCGGTTTGTGTCGCCTGAGGATGTGCATTCACTCACGGTGCGCGTGCCGTTGGGCCTTGTGACGATGACGAAAAAGTTCAAGCCTGCGGAGTGGTAAGCGGACTTGTCGACCCAAGGAATCAAAATGTCGATGACGTCGCCGTTAAAAGTGGCCGTTCCGAATAGAGATTCATCAATTTCGACTTTCGCCTTTACTGGCGCCCCGGCCTGCTCGCTCACTTCGAACGATCTCAAATACCCAGTCACCATCTCGAAACGTCTGTCGGGAAACTTTTCAGAATGAGCAACAACCATCGCGGCTGTTGCTAGACCACTACACGATGCGCGCGCGCTGGGACTCATCAAAATGACCAGCCCCAGGCTCGTTACCATCAAGCGCATGTGATTCTTTGGAGTCGTCATGACTACGGATTAGGATTCGTAAGCGTCTGCGTAGTGCAGCCCTTCTGTTTGAGCGAGACTTCGACAGAGGGATCGACATTCAAAGTCCAGTGAATCACCTCGAGATCGCGGAACGCAGAATATTCGGATCTAAAACCTGTTGATTCAACAAGGAACTCTGTTGTGCGACCCTGCTTAATTGTAAAGGTTGATGACCGCCCCGCATGCTCAATGAATTTCTTTGCCGCATCGGCGAGTGGCTGAAACGAAGGTTGGCCATTAATCATCACGGCTTTTTCTTGTTTCAGCGAAAGGATGCCGTAACAAGTGTGCATGTTCGTCCCAGCCATGGCAGCAAGTGACATCGAAAGAGTCGCAAAAAAAGTAAGGGCAAATTTCATGTCGATCTCCAGAGTTAGGGTCGAAGTATAAGATTTTTCCTGCCTTCGCAGAAGCACACCTACCGACGCACCCCTACCGTCGCACCCCTCGAAGCAACCCTTGTGCCGACGCGGCCGCGGCCAGAATAGTTGCGAATCGTACACTTGGACGAGCCGGGGCACTTCTTGGGAACTGAGGCCAAAAATCGTCGTAGAGCTGCGAGATCTCTCAGAAGATGAGTTCGTGTGAAGCCGAGTTGTTGGCCACCATCTGAAAGCCGATAGACTCATAAAACCTTGAGGCTTTCGTGGTATCCGTTCTCTAAGAACAAACGTTTCCGCATCTTTAGAAGTTACTTCGTAGTTTTCTTGAGAGAAGTAGCCCCAAAGCGGATCCCATTAGCAAGCAGCAAACACCAAGGGTAAGAAGTAACGCCCAGAAACCAAACTCATCGCGTCTGAAAAAAACAAAACCGACGAGGAAAATAACTGGCGTCAACGTTGAAACCACCTAGGACTTAATATTTCTTTTCAGAAAGTAAGACAGCAATCCGCTCGCAAGAAAAGCTAGAATCGTTACGGTTATTAAGAATATTGCCATAAGCCGATGTTTTACGCTCCGGCAACCGACAGCGAACCAATCAAAAGATCCGGCGCCAATGTGTTGGAAATTTTCTTACTCATTCGTGAACTCACGCCCTCAACGCCCATCAGAAGTTCGCGAATCGATCCGGCGACGACGAAGTTGCAGAGCGCTTTCACACGCCGCCCGTTCTCCCAAAGTTCGCCTTCGGATTGAAAACCGAACTCTCCCGAGCCCGCACGAAACCCAGAATGATAACCTGTGAAGTCCGTGATGTAGATCACGCGCGGATAACGAGCCAAAAGTTCTTCGACCGAAGTTCGTCCCGGCTCAAGAACCCAGTTCGACGGCCCAATACCAAGTTCACTTTTCGCCGAGCGAACGGCACTGGCCGTGTGCGGAAGTTTTAATTTGGCCGCATAGACAGAATTTGTGAGCCACGATTTCAAAACACCTTTTTCAATGACGTCGGTTCGTTTCGAATATGCACCCTCGGCATCGAAGGTTCGGTTACCGACTCCATTTTCGACATTGGGATCATCGCGCAAATTCACAAGCGGGCTCGCAATGGGTTTATCCATGTCCTCGCTAAAAATTGAAGTTTTTTGCGCCACGGACTTTGCCGAGAAATAATCTCCAATCACTCCTAAAAGCTGAGCCGCAACTCGGCAGTTGATTACCACAGGATAGCGTCCCGTTTCAGGTGACACTGCACCCAGTTTCGCGAGCGCCTTTGCAGCGGCGGCCTGAGCGACATCGTCAATATAGCTATCGGCCAGATCCGACGAATTTCTTACGAAAAAGCTCTCGCCCGCCATCCGCGATTCATCGGCCTGTTTCGCCAAGCAGTAAGCATAACCAGACACTGAGGTTCGCCGCTGCCGAGCCCGAATGCCTTTCGAATTTAAAACCAAAAACTCGCTTTCAGATTCCGCATACTGATTGTAGGGAACACTTGAAATTCGCTCATCTGCTTTTTGCGTTCGCTCTTCAATCCGGTGAGCTCTTGCGATCTTTTCGTCGATCGAAACTTTTCCCAATGAATCGTTAAAAAGCTTCTGATCCTCGGGCGCTTTGTGAGTGCTGGAATAAAGTTTTACCGTATCAATTTTTGAAGATTCGCTCGAGCGCCCGCGAGCGGCAAAGCGCGCATTTTCAAGCGCTTCTTTGTACGCCGCCTGTAGATCCGAAGCCTCAAGGCTTTCTGTCCAGCAGTAACCTTCCACACCATTTAAAACCACGCGAAAGCCCGCGACGTTGGAGTGGGACGAATCAAATTTATCAAGTTTTCCGTGGATCGATGAAAGCTGAAGCGACTCGCCCGCCTCGACCAAAAGCTCAAGCTCGGCGCCATCCTTTTTTGCTAAATCCTCAATCGCTGAAAAGTTTGATTCCAGTGTCTGTGCGTCGATCATGTCGCTCGCCCTCCCACCAAAATTTTCGAAACCTGAATGGCTGGCTGGCCAACAGTCGTCGGAATCGATCCGCTCACCGAACCACACATGCCGTCTTGAAGACGAAGCTCACGGCCGACTTTTTTGATTCGACCCAGCGTCTCGATGCCGCGGCCAATCAGTGTCGCACCTTTCACAGGCTTCAGAAGCTTTCCATCTTTGATGACCCAAGCTTCGGTGACTCCGAAATTGTAATCGCCCGTGCCGGGCGAAACTGATCCTCCGCCCATTTCTTTTGCGTAAAGTCCAAAGTCGATATCTTTGATCATGTCTTCCAGCGTGTCGTTTCCAGCGGCAATAAAAGTATTTCTCATGCGCGAGGCCGGAGCGTACTTGTAACTCTGTCTTCGTCCACTGCCCGTTCGCTCAAATCCCGTTTGCTGAGACCCCATGCCGTCGACGATGTAACTTTTAAGAACCCCGTTTTCGATCAACACAGTTTTTTTTGTTTTCATTCCCTCATCGTCAACATTGAGCGAGCCCCAAGTGTTCGCGATTGTACCGTCATCAATCGCCGTCACGCAGTCATCAGCGATTTTTGTCCCCATTTTTTCGCAAAAGACCGAAGCATTTTTAGCGACGGCCGTCGTTTCAAGACCATGGCCACAAGCTTCGTGGAAAATAACTCCGCCAAAACCATTGTCGATGACCACTGGCATTTCGCCAGCGGGCGCATAGTCCGCGTGAATAAGAAGCTTCGCTCGGTCGACCGCTGAAAACGCCAAGTCTTCAAAATCAACGGACTCAAACCAATCGCTTGTTCCCAAAGTTCCGATTCGTGATCCTGCCGACTCGCGCTCGCCTTGGTCTTCCAGCGAAACCGTGACTACCGCACGAACGTAATTTCTCTCGTCCTCGGCCCACACGCCCTGACTGTTAGCGACTAAAATTCTCTGCGTTTTCTCAACAAGCGCCGGCGCAACTTGCGTGACCATGCTGGACCGCTCGCGCGCCGCTGAATCCATCGTCATCAAATGGCGAAACTTTTTATCGCGGTCGTACTCCCAAGGGCGCGTGCCGTAATCGTGAAGTTCATCAAAAGCCGTCGGTGTAAAAGATTTCGATTCCTTACGAGTCACCCCACCGCTTGCTTGCGGTTTGGCCGCAGCCGCCGTACGCGCCGCCTTCACCAATCCTGCTTCGCTGAGGTCGTTGGTGGTCACATACACTTGCTCGTTGCCATAGAACACACGAACGCCAGCGCCCTTAAGACGGCCAACCAAGGCCTTAGCTGGTTTCGAATCAACGACGGTCAGTTCACTTTGATACGTGTCTTCAACAAAAAGTTCAGCAAACTGCGCACCTCGCTCGAGAGCCGCATCGAGGACCTTTTTTACAATACCTTGTGACAACATTTAGATGTCCTTTCTTGGACCACTTGGCCAGGGCCGCCCAGCTCAGTTTAGCCTGCGGCCGCCACGGTCCCAGACTAGCAGCCGACCACGAATTTAGAAAGCTTCGACAGGCCGTATTCAAATTCGTCAAAACTGACGGAATTCGGGCTATTCAGTCTCGCTAATTTTTAGGCCTAGCTTAGAATGTGAATATGTCGAGTGCTGAGGATTATTTAAAACCCCTTCTGAAAGACATAGAGGTACGACCGTGAAAAACAAAGTACAAAGCGAACTGGCCGCCATCAAAGTCAAAGCCCAAGACGTCGCAAAAAACACAGCTTCGGCCGTTGAATTTATCGCCGAAACCGTCAAGGCCGAGTCGCGCCATTTCAAGAATCTTGCGGTATCGAGAGTAACAGCGCGGCTCACTGGCTATGCTCACAAGCCTCAGCGTGACGTCTCGCTTGAGCCCCTGGCTGGCGTTTCACACCGCGAGTAATTTTTAAGGGCTGATAGTAGTTGCTCGAGGACTGTTGGACGTTCGGCGATGAACCGAGTAGACCGGTTCCAATGAAACAGTCTCAGCGTCGCTCTCAGAAGCAACCCACGGTCACCGCTTGTTTTCCCACTTTCATCTATCGCGCGCCCTTGGCGAAAAGTGCGTCGACAGGCGGAGCTAAACTGCGCCGCGAACTACGGCGCGAAGCCGACATTCTTCGCGACATCGATACCGAAGGATTGTCGTGGTCGGAAAAAAACTACCCGCAAGGCTACACGTCCTACGGTTCAATGGACCGGCTTCACAAATCCTCGCCGACTTTTTCATCTCTTGAACAAGAACTCGATCGGCACGTTGCCGCTTTCGCCCGAAAGCAAAAATGGGATCTGCGCCAAGGCCGTCTTGAAATGTCGTCGTGTTGGATCAATGTGATGCCGGCAGGAGCCGCCCACAGTCTTCATCTTCACCCACTGTCTGTAGTGAGCGGAACTTTTTATGTCCAGGTTCCAAAAGGCTCGAGCCCCATCAAATTCGAAGATCCTCGCCTCGAGAGGTTCATGGCTCAACCGCCGCGATTATCAAATGCGCCGCCTCAACTTCAGCCATTTATCGAGATGACACCCAAAGATGGCGATGTAATTTTATTTGAGAGCTGGCTTCGGCACGAAGTTCCCGCTCTCAGGAGCGGCTTCGAGAGCGAGCGGATTTCGGTCAGCTTCAATTACGACTGGATTTGATCGCAACGAGGTTTCGCGAACGGCGTCGCGAGCTTCGGCGCTGGCTTCAGATTTTGTTTTGGCCTCCAAGCTTTCCTCAATGGCCGTCGATGACGGAAATATTGCGGGAGCCACGGTCGCGTTGACCTGAGGTTCGACGCTCTCGCTCACCGCCGGTTCGACTTTCTCGCTCACCGCCGGTTCGACTTTCTCGCTCACCGCCGGTTCGACAATCGCCGGAACCGTGACTGGTGCCGTGGCCGCGGCCTTTATCTCTGCGATGGCCTTTGCGGCTTCAGGGTCGACAACAGCGCCCGCTGAGGAATCAGCCACCACCGACTTCACTCCCAACGCGTGCAGGATGAATCGACTGGTCAATGCGGATGTCGACAGACTTGTTTCGAGGTGAACCGCCGCCATTTCAAACCAATTCGTGGCAAGCATCACTGTTCCTTCCGGAAAACCAAGCGAGGCCATGATTTCACGACGTGTTTCTGGCAGTTGATAGCGAGCTCCGGTGAGCTCCGAAAGTTCGATGAAGATCTGTTCGGCCTCGGATTCAGAAATTTCTCCGGTCGCAACGGCCGACTTCAATAGCTGAATGACATTGGCCGACGAACTTCTAGGCGACGTCGTTTGAGAATCTAATTTGGAAACTCGTGTTTCATTGATTGAAGCTGGTCGCGATTCGAACAAAAAGAATATTTCCTCGCCCTGACCAACGATCGAAACCGCACGATGTTTTGCTGTGAGCGGAGCGCCGCTAATGCCTCCGGGGGCAATTGTCGCTAAGCTGACCGCGATGCCTGACGAGGCACTGCCCGCGGTGCCCGTCGTCACTGGAATTTCCAGACTTGTCGCTCGAGCGCTGAGGCTTCCGACCAAAAGAGCGAAAACAAAGATTGGCGCGAGGATCGCTCTTGCTATTTTTTTAACTGGTCCAAACTTCTTCACGCGTGAGTGAATCGCAATCTTCGTGCTCGGAGTGCCGTATGAAGAATCAGTGAAACATCCACGCCTAGCGACGCCCAGAACGCCCCTAGTCCACTTTCAGCGCGCCAACGGCGGTCCTCGGCAAACTCTTGTAACTCTTATGATTTTCAAGTTTTCAAAACGGGTGCCCCTCAGCGGCCCTTTCAAAGGGATCATTGCAGGCAAAGAACAACACCCATCGAAACTCGGCTGACCGCGGACCCGAAGCCTATTTCGATGGTAGTTTACAATGAGGCGTGACGATCCATCATCCCAACAACCTATCGCCTCGACGACGGCTCGCTCGGTTCCCTCCGCAGCTAATCAATTACATCTTCGGAAATTGACCCTGAAAGGTTCGGAAAAATTCAAATTCTCAGTTGTATTTGTATATGAAAATACATATGCTTCTAAAGGATGGGAAATAAGAATCAATCAGACAAAGCAGCAGCTATAAAACAGACTTCAAGCCCGCTGACGGCCCATCGTTCGGCCAGCAAATCGAAAAAACCTCGAAGTCTTTCTGAAAAGAATGTGCGTGGAAAACCGAAACGGCGGCCGCGGGCCGGGCAAATGTCATTTCTGCCAACACTGAAAGACACATTCATCGGCACAGAGCGCGCGCCCGGTCGCGATACGCACGCAAAATTCGGTCGCCCGCTCACCACACAAAAGCCTATTCATATTTGCTTTAGGTCGAAGTACGCCAAAGGAAAGCGGACAATGCTTGGCGTGAATAAACTCAAAGTCGATGAGCTCGTTACTCGGATCTCGCGACGGTACGGCGTGAAGCTTAAGAAGTACGTGAATGTCGGAAATCATCTGCACCTGGTGGTGAAACTTTCCGGAAGTCCGATGACTGCGCGGCGCCAGTATCGATCTTGGATTCGCCTGCTTACGGCGCGCATCGCGTTTGAAGTGGGCGGCTCGAAAAAAGGTGAACCGTTCAGAGACGAAAATGGTGAGCGAGTTAAATTCTGGGACGCAATTCCGTTTTCAAGAGTCGTTCACGGCCTCCGAGGATGGATCGACATGGATCGCTACGTTTTGAAAAACGCTCTGGAGGCCCAGGGCCTCCCAAAAAACCAAGCCCTCTTCCTGGCCCGCGAAATTTACGATTCAAATCTGGTGTCTCACCGGAGGTGAGCCTCGCTAATGGAACCGGAGGTGAGCAGCGCAATCGGATCTGAAGTTCAATCGCGGCCAAGCAGCATCCAAGCTGGCCAACCTCATCGGAAGTAAAGACCGCCGTTGGAACCGCCCGATTCAACTCCGGCAGACAGCAGCCCTGCCACCAGAGAGATAAACTCCAACGACTAGAGTTCGTGGCCTTCGAGGATTTTTGTGTAGGCTTTTGAGCGGCTTTCGAGGTGGAGGCGCAAAGCACCTTCGATGGCTGGCGCGGCAAACGCTGGATCGACTTCGACTTCAAGCTCGTCGACGATCATTCCGCCGGTTTCGTTTTCGGAAATTTTGTGGGTGTGCCGCCAAGACTTTAGAACCTTAGGAAGCTCGACACCTTCATCGACATAGATCAGTGCTTCGGGCGTCGAATCCCACGCTGTGATTTTGCTGGAAAACGTGAGGCTACCTCGCAAAAGACCATACGCACGATCAAGACCCGCTCCAACTTTTTCAAAGACAGGACTATTTTCGATCATGGGCTTTACGCGCTCGGGGGCTTTTGCCGCCACCAACATCTGCGCAAGTCCCGTTAAACCTTGAAATTCCAAATTCGGAATTCGCACAGTAACAGTGTCACCCAAACCAAGGCGACCATCACTGCTGTCGAAAGCCGATGCGCCAGCTCCCTGATCACTCGACAAATCTTGAGATGAACCCGGAGACACTTCCGCCTCCAAGGCGCCTCGGCCCATGTCGACCAAAAACTTTTCAACACCGGAGCGCGTGAGAAGCGCTTCGATCTCGGCTCGCTTGCTGGGAAGTGCTGTCGTACGGCGAACAATAACTTTCGAAGACGGTGTTTTAATCATTCGTTTCTCCTAGCACGATTTGACCAACGCGCGCGAGCTGATCTTCTTTCAGAATCCGAATCGAGCGCCCTTGAAGATCGATGATGCCATCCCGTTTCAAACCAGTCAGTGTCCGAATAACCGATTCATAGACAGTGCCTGCCAAATGAGCCACTTCCTCCCTCGTCAATCCCAGATCAAGACCTCGCTCGCGGGTGATCGCGTCAACGCGACCATACTGCTGCGCTAAGAGCCAAAGTGTTGCCGCCACTCGCGCGCGCACCGGCATTAAATCCAGAGGCCGCTTTAAGTGATGTTCGGGCCGAAGCTCTGGCGACGCAAACCCACCAAGACTTGGCGGCGCACTTGTCCACCATGACTGAAGATTCGCAAGAGATTCGGCCGCGACGACGACATCCCCGATCGCTTCGTAAGAATCGCGATACTCGAGTGCACCCAAAGAAGCTGGCCTCAAGAAATCGTCGAGACCAATCACATCGCCTTTTCCAACAAGAGCGACTAGAAATTCTTTTTTCTGATACTTGCGAAGACGCTTAAGGCAACCCGATCGAACCGTAAACACGCCGTGGAGCTCGTCGCCAGCGCGAACCAGTATTTCGCCGTGACGCAAAACCTTCATGATCGAAGCTGACTTATTCGTTTCTGAGATGCGAGTGGGAAGAACCAGTTCGTTTTGTTCCATAGGCTTCGATACTAGCTGCTAGACTTTGTTTTTAAAAATAGATCATTCAAATGAAAAGATTCACTTAAAACGATGTGTCAAGGATGCTTCAGCGGCGCCAGACCATCACTGGGATCGGAAACTCGTCGACCCGAACCCGGTTTTCTGTCATCGTAGACGTCTATGAAAAAACGGCTCGTCACGGCAGCGCTCCCCTATGCCAATGGTCCCATTCACATCGGTCATTTGGTGGGCTACATGCAGGCCGACTTCTGGGTGCGTTGGAACAAAATGAATGGCCAGGACTGCATTTATATCTGCGGCGACGATACGCACGGCACCCCCATCATGATCAAAGCCCGCGAACTTGGAGTCACACCAGAGCAGTTCATCGCAAAGTCTCACGCCGAGCACTTAAAAGACTTCACTGATTTTGGGATCGCCTTTGACAGCTACTCTTCCACAAACTCCGAAGAAAACCGTCGCTTGTCAGAAGAATTCTACATCAAAATGCGAGATGCCGGTCACACCAGCGTTCGGCCTCGTGAACAATTCTGGTGTGATCACGACAAAATGTTTTTGCCCGATCGTTTCGTTAAAGGTGTCTGTCCTAAATGTGACTCGCTTGACCAGTATGGCGACAGCTGTGACAAGTGTGGTTCGACATATGCTGCAACAGATTTGAAAAAACCTGGCTGCTCTCTTTGCGGAGCGCCACCGTCTTTGAAATCTTCCGATACGATTGCGTTCAAACTTTCTGACTTCCGCGACTTTCTTGCGAAGTGGGTTCCCGAGCACGCGCCAGAAGAAGTCGCCAATAAACTTGGCGAATGGATCGATGGCGATCTTCTCGACTGGGACATCTCGCGAGATGCACCCTACTTCGGTTTTAAAATTCCCGGCTTTGATTCAAAATATTTCTACGTCTGGCTGGACGCTCCGATCGGCTATATCTCGTCGACCGAACAATGGTGCAATTCCAAAGAAGGAAAAACCCGCGGCTACACGATGGACGATTACTGGAAGCCAGTTTCCTCCGGCGGAAAAGACGCCGAGATTTTTCATTTCATCGGAAAAGACATTATCAAGTTTCACTGCCTCTTCTGGCCGGCCATGCTAAAAACGGCGGGACGTAAACTTCCAACGGAAATTTTCGTCAACGGCTTCCTCACCGTGAATGGCGAAAAAATGTCGAAATCAAAAGGAACCTTTGTTTCGGCGCGAACTTACTTGGATAACCTTGATCCACAGTTCCTTAGGTACTACTTCGCTTCGAAGTTGAATTCACAGCTACAAGACATCGATCTTGGTCTTGAGGATTTCGCCAACCGCGTGAATTCTGACCTTGTCGGAAAAATTACGAATCTTGGTTCGCGCGGCGCCCAGATGCTGGGGAAAAGGCTGGACGGAATGATGGCGCAAAGCCTCGACACGGACGGCGCCGCACTTTTGGCGCGCTCTCAGGCGCGACAAAAAAAGATCGCCGAGCACTTTGAGGCTCGCGACTTTGCAAAAGTCCTCGGTGAGATTCGAGAAATGGCTGACGACGCCAACAAGTACTTTGACGAAAAAGCTCCTTGGAACCTGATCAAGACGGATCCTGAAGCAACACGCCAAGTTTTGACATCGACTTTGAATGTCTTCCGATTGATCGCTGTTGACCTCAAACCGATCTTGCCTCTTTACGCAGACAATGTTGCAACACTTTTCAGCGAGGCGTCTTTCTCTTGGGCTGACGGCGAAAAAGTTTTGAAGGGAATAAAAATCGGCGACTACGAACATCTCGCGACACGAATTGAGCCTAAAAAAATTGAAGAAATGATTGAAGCGAGTAAAGAAGAGGTCAAAAAAGTGACAGAAACACGAAACAACCCACCAAGCACTGGCGCAGCGTCCTCTAAAGAATCCGTGGCTTCTTCGACAAAGTCTGCCGGCGCGGGAACGGAAGCTGGCGTTCTCGATATCGAGACATTTGGAAAAGTCGATCTTCGCATCGGGAAAATCGTTAAAGCCGAAGCAATTCCTGAAGCAGATAAACTTTTGAAACTTCAGATTGATCTCGGGCCCTTAGGCACTCGACAAATTTTCGCAGGGATCAAAGCGGTTTACGACCCCGCGACTCTTGAAGGACGTCTCACGGTTGTTGTCGCGAACTTAGCGCCGCGAAAAATGAAATTTGGAATGAGCGAAGGCATGGTTCTGGCGGCCTCGGACCCCGCTGGTGGTGGCGGGAAAGATCTTTTCATTCTTTCACCCGATGCCGGAGCAAAACCGGGCGACCGAGTGAAGTGAACAAACTTTCTAGTCACGACCGAAAGCTCGTCCTATTCGCACTGGACGCGGGTCGCGCCTTGGAAGCTTCGATCTCAACAAGTGACGCAGCCGCGAAAGCCGAAAGCTTTAGTCAGGCCCTTGCCAATTGTGGCGAGGCGGAATCCGAACTGGTAAAAAAACTCTCGCAGCTTGCGCCTAAAGTTTCACTAGAACATGGTCCAAAGCATTTGATGGCGCTTCTTGTTCCCATCGAACGTATTGCAGGCCGCGCCGCTCGCGACGAAGAATTTTTATATTTCGAGCGAGATAAACCAGCGTCACCGTCTACGGGTTCGCCAGTAACAACTTGCGACGCTCAAGAAAAAAGTCTGATCGTGATCTGCGAAAATATTCGCTCGGCCTTTAACGTCGGTGCCATATTCAGAACGACCGAAGCCTTCGGCGAAAAAGACGTCTGGCTGGCTGGCTACACTCCAGACCCGCAGAAGACAGCAATGGGAACCGATGACGTCATTCAAAGCCGTCATTTTGATCGCTCTGGTGAAGCTATCAAAGCAGCCCGAAGTCTTGGGGCTTCGATTGTTGGCTTAGAAACTTCAGACCAAGCCGTTCCCATCGATCAGTTCGTATGGCCCTCAAAAACCGCCCTCGTTGTCGGTAACGAGCGCTTTGGACTTGATTCTGAAACCCTAGCCGCCTGCGATCACATTGTGCGAATTGAAACTCGCGGAGCGAAAAATTCACTCAATGTCGGAATCGCCTTCGGTATCGCGGCCGCCTCGTGGGCGAGCTCAAAAGATAGCAGCGGAGAAATTTCAATTTCACCAATTGGATTTGTTCGAGGTGGTTTCAAAAATCCGCAGGTCGCTCCCCGGCAAGGCTCCTACCGGCCAGGCCCAAACGCCTTCACCGCGAATCTCGGAGCGCAGGCGACCATCGAATTGGAATCTCGATTTCAAAACAAGCCCTCGAACTTCGAACAAGCGTTGAAAGATCTTGAAGGTTTTGATCGCGCCTGGCTTCTTTTTGGATTTCACGAAAGCGCGGGCTGGAAACCACAAGTCACCCCACCGCGCGGTGATGGAACAAAGCGCGGGCTTTTCGCAACCAGAGCCCCTCACCGACCCAATGGTCTTGGGCTCTCGTCAGTTAGAATTCTAAGCGTTGATCAAGGGCAACGAAAAATAAAAATTGCCGATCACGATCTCCTCGACGGCACTCCGATTTACGACATTAAACCCTACATTCCCGAAGCTGATTCTTTCTTGGAATCTAAATCCGGTTGGGTCGATGAAATTGAAAGTGCCGCTCACTCGATTTCTGAATCTCCTCGCGCAAAAGAGTGCCTCGACTGGCTCGCGGCGCAGGGTGAGTCGCGGCTTCGCGATTTTATTCATGAGCAGCTTCGCTTTCAACCCCTCAAGAATGAACGAAAACGCGTTGAAGTGAATGGCTCAGGAGACGTTTTGAAACTTGGACCACATCACACCATTTCATTTCGCACGTGGCGCATCGACTTTAAGATGACCGACGGCGCTGTCGAGGTTCTTGATGTGCGAAGTGGTTATAAAGTGTCAGACCTTGAAGACGACCGCTCGATCGACGCCCTTGGCGATTTCGATCTGCACCGACGATTCCTAAAGCGGTAAAACTATTTCCTCGGCCTCGCCCAAACGTGGTCCGCCAGCGGAATGTCTGCCGGAGCAAAAGCGACGTCGGGTTTTTCAAAAGAAGATACCCAGCGAACTTCACTCACATCACTTAAAACGACAGTGTACGGCGATCGAACAATGGCCCGGTACAAAAGAAGCACGATGTGTATCGGCGTCTCAAGAGTGGCGTCGCGAGAGCCTGTTTCATAAACGTAAGAATTGACCGAAAATGGTCTGCTCTCATTTTGCGAGAGTTCGATCTGAAGCCCCAGTTCTTCACGTATTTCTCGGACGACTGTGGCCTCGGGGTTCTCGCCGGGTTCGACTTTCCCGCCTGGAAATTCCCATAAGCCCCCAGCCAACTTATGATGATCAGGCCTCCGAGCGATGAGAATTTCGCCGCGTTCATTTTGGATGACCGCCGCACTCACAAGAATCGGACCCTTCACTGCGGGAATCCGTAAACAACGGAACGCATTGAAATCGACGCGTTTTGGATTTCATCAGAAATAAACATCGGCACCTCGTCTTCCATGGTCGCTCCAAAAACCGGAATCAAAGGGAGGTAGTGCTCTCGCGACGGCACTGACTTTCTAGCCGCAGCGTCGCTGGACCGCGACGCAGAAATCAAAGTTTTCTCGTCGCGCTCGACGAGGGCTTTTTGAATGCGCTGATCAAATTCGGTGGCCCAAGGAAAGGGTAAGGCCGCACTGTCTCGTTGAATCTCTTTAAGGTTGTGGACGATGTTGCCGGACCCTACGATCAAAACACCGTCGTCACGAAGTGGACGAAGCCATCGGCCGACACGAAGATGTGTTTCAGGATCCAACCGCTTTGAAAGAGAAACCATCACGATCGGAAGATTCGCGTCGGGCCAGAGATGCCGGAACACCGACCAAACCCCGTGATCAAATCCCCATTGGGTCGTCGGAGTTGCGGCCTCGATGCCTAAAAGATTTACGATCCGTGTCGCAAGGGCCGGATCTCCGGGAGCTGGGTACTGTACTTCAAAAAGCGATTTTGGAAATCCATAAAAGTCGTGAATTGTCCTGGGCGCCGGGACAGTTAAAACCTGCAAACCATCGGTTTCCCAATGCGCCGAGAAAACAACGGCGGCGCGAGGCTTCAGCGTTCGAAGCTTGTCTCCCCACAGCTTGAGAGATTTTGAATACGAGTTTTCCGCGATCGCGTTCATGGGGCTACCATGACCGATGAAGAGAGCTGGCTGACGTTCGACGCCGGTGCGGATTTCCATGGCTCGAATAGTACGGCGCGACGAATCTCTTGTCACGAGCTCATGTCAGCCCCGCGCGGAAATGAACCTGGACGAATGTTGCAAAATCGAGCATGGTCGAGCCATGGATTCACACGAAGGGTCACCCGAAAGTTCATCACACGGTTCGTCACTATTGCTTGAAGGCCGCCTCCATGATCTTGGAGGCTTCAGCGTTCGTCGCGTTCTTCCGTTTTCGCGCGCAGGCCAAACTAGACGCCACGTGGGGTCCTTTGTGTTTCTTGATCACATTGGCCCGGCGGAGCTTGAGACACCGTTAAAAGTTTCGAACCATCCCCACATCGGACTCTCGACGGCGACGTACCTTTTTGAGGGAGAAATTCTTCACAAAGATTCACTTGGATCAGAGCAAGTCATCCGCGAAGGCGAACTCAATTTGATGACGGCGGGCGAATGGATCACCCACACCGAAGATGGTCTGACCGAAGAAATTCACGGGCTTCAATTTTGGATTGCTCTGCCGCTTGAGGAAGAAGAGTGTGCCCCGAAATTCCAACACTTCGAAGGCGATCAAATTCCAAAATGGCCCATCGCCAAGGGCGTGACCGCTCAGGTTTTAATGGGTCAGTACCAGGATAAAAAGTCGACCGTTGATTTTCCGTCTGAAACTCTTTTTTTGGTTCTTGATTCCAGTACGTCGCATCGAATTCCGATGATGCTTGATCTCGATTATAAAGAACTTGGACTGTACGTTTGCGAAGGCACTGTCACTCTCGAAGAACATGGATCGCTGAAACCAGGGCAACTTTTGGTGTTGGATCAAAAACTTGATGGCACCCACGAAAAATTGGAGATCGAACTCGGCCCCGGCGCACGCGTCGCTTTGTTTGGCGGAGCGCCGCTGGACAAGCCGCGCCTCATGAAGTGGAACTACGTCGCCAGTGATCAAGAGCTGATCGATCAAGCTGAAGCGCGCTGGGCTAAAGAAGGCCCAAAGAAGCTTTAGTTAACTTCGCGGTGACTGAGGTTCCACAAAGAACGATCGCCGTGGTCGTAAGTTTTCGAACGATCGATGGCTGTTGCTTGTTTGCTGTCGACGACTTCCCGTTTTACTTCAGAGCAACCCGACATTAAGCCCATGCACAAGAAGCCCAAGCTCAAAACACCTGGGACAAGAACTGATTTAGTTTTCAGAATCATTTTTTGCCGGCTCATCGGTTCACTCCTAAAATTAGCGTCTTTGAGTAAGTTACGCCGACTCGGGATTGAAGTGTCGATTGTGAGCGGCATTCGACATTTGTAAGTTGAGCGCACTTTCAGTTCGCGCTAGCGTCTCATTATGATTCATCTACCTCAGTTTATCTCTGATCTGGGTTTCATCTTGGTCACCGCGGCCGTCGTGACCCTGCTGTTTCGTCGCCTGAAGCAGCCTGTTGTGCTTGGCTATTTGATCGCAGGTTTTCTTTTGGGGCCCCATATCAGCTTCATGCCGACCGTCGGAGACCCAGAGAACGTAAAAATCTGGGCCGAGATTGGCGTCATATTTCTTCTTTTCGGTCTCGGACTCGAATTCAGTTTTAAGAAACTCGCTCACGTCGGAAAAAGCGCCAGCATCACAGCCCTTTTTGAAGTCGTGGCGATGGTGGGCCTGGGTTTTCTCACGGGCCTTGCTCTGGGATGGTCCCGTATGGACAGTTTGTTCCTCGGAGGAATTCTGTCGATCTCTTCGACGACGATCATCGTGCGTGCCTTTGATGAGCTGGGACTAAAAGGAAAACGTTTTGTCTCTTTGGTTTTTGGCGTTCTGATTGTCGAAGATCTCGTCGCGATCTTACTCTTGGTTTTGCTTTCTACGGTCGCTGTCACTCAGACACTTTCCGGTGTTGAACTTTTGACCTCGACAACCCGCCTTGGTTTTTTTCTGATTCTGTGGTTCATGGTCGGCATCTATGTTCTTCCACCAATTCTCAATAAAGTGCGCTCACTTCTGACGGATGAGACGGCTCTGGTGGTTGCGCTGGGGCTTTGCCTTTTGATGGTCATCATCGCTACAAAAGTTGGCTTCTCTCCGGCGCTTGGCGCGTTCGTCATGGGGTCTTTACTTGCCGAAACTCGCGACGCTAAACGTATCGAACATTTGATCACACCGGTGCGTGATCTTTTTGCAGCGATCTTTTTCGTTTCGGTGGGGATGCTGATCGACCCGCGTGTTCTTGTTGATTACGGTGGTGAAATCGTTTTGATCAGTGTGATCACAATCATCGGGAAATTCTTAAGCTCCGGTATTGGGGCGCTAGTCTCGGGCCGAAACCTCAAAGATTCAGTCATGGCGGGCCTCAGCCTCGCTCAGATTGGCGAATTTTCTTTTATTATCGCAACGCTTGGCCTCACCTTGGGTGTTACCAGTGATTTTCTCTACCCGATTGCTGTTGCCGTGTCGGCAATTACGACTTTTACAACGCCCTATCAAATTCGCGCTGGAGAGCCGTTCTTCAAGTGGATTCGCGCGCGCCTCCCGCTTGCAGTTATGAATCGCATCGATCAGTACCGTGCGGCCGTGAATCAGGAAGGTTCAAGACAGAATATCGGATCTCTTCTCTGGTCCGCCTATGGTGCAAGAATTTTATCGAGCACAATTTTGACGATCGCCGTTGGGCTTACGCTGGATCAACTTGTTAAACCGCTTTTGATCAATCAGTTCGAAGACTCCCCATGGCTCAGCTCAATTCTAACGGGCTCTGCTCTCTTTTTAGCGGCGCCATTTTTGTGGGCGATTATGCTTGGTCATCCTTCTCAACAAATCGCAGGCGAAAGCATGGTACGCCTGAAACCTTTGGCACCTGGCATTCTGATCGCTCGAGCGCTGATCGGGTTTACTCTTGTGACGTTTCTTATTCAGCTTTTTGAACCGACCTCGGCTTTTGTTGGATTCACAGCAATCTTGGCAACGCTCGTCGTTTTAGGACTCATCGTCTTCGCAAAACACGCAGCTCCAGTTTATGAGCGAATGGAAAATAGGTTTTTAGAAAATCTGACGGATAAAGAAAGAAACCTTGGAACTCCCGAACGTCCGATTCTCACGCCGTGGGATGCATCTTTGGGTGAAATGGTCGTCGCGCCGAATTCTGAAGTCACCGGGCACACTCTGATGACTTCAAAAATCAAAGAACGCTTTGGCGTGATGGTTTCTTTGATTGTGCGCGGACATCAGAAAATTCTCGCCCCCAGCCGCGATCACATTTTGATGCCGTTTGATCGACTCTATATGATCGGAACCGACGAACAACTTCACGATGCTCGGAAAGTGGTCGAACAGGATGCGGCCGAAGAACTCGACGCCGACAAACCGCTGAAATTCGGGCTCACGTCGCTTCCCATTGAAGCGTCGAGTCCTTACGCCGGGCTCAGTTTAAAAGATTCAACTCTTCGCACCGATGCCGATGCCATCGTCGTCGGCATCGAACGCGCCGGCACTCGAATTTTAAATCCAGAATCAACCGCCACACTTGAAGTGGACGATCTGATCTGGCTTGTCGGAGATTTGAAAAAAATTGAGTCTCTTCGACCAAATTCCAGCGCGTTCGCTGCGCGAGATGTGGTGTCATGAGTTCCCCGCACTACAGAGTAATTTGACCCCGGTGTCATGTTCGCACCAGAAAAAGTGTGCGAAAAAAACGCAGAGACGCGTTTTAATTCATCTGATGCCGCTGAACCGACCTGAAACTTGGACCTCACCTTGCTCAGTGGTAGTTCACACCCGTTGCGCTCACCACAGAGCCAGCGAACAACCAAGGGGACTTAAAGTGACTACTCAATCTGATTCTCGTTTCTCGTTCACGAAACATCTCAGTCTTTTGGTTGCGGGCCTCGCAGCCGTCGCGACACTCTCGTTTTCCAACTCGAGCCACGCGTTCGAAAGCGACCTTGCTTTGAGCGACACCGAGCTTCAAGGCCTCATCGACATCGAAGATAAAGCTTCGCTCGATGATATCTACGCTGACTTTTCGAAGACCATCGACGCTCGTCACGTTCCTGGTCACGGACCTGGCGGCGGACGCGGTCCGGGCTATGGGCCTGGTTATGGACCAGGACATGGTCCTGGTTACGGACCAGGTTATGGCCCAGGTCACGACTGGCGCCCACGCGTTCAGTGCCGAGCCGTGAACGGTCGAGGCGTCGTATTTTACGGAGTAGGTCGCAATGTTCCCGATGCTCAAAATGATGTTCTCAGCCGCTGCTATCGCGTGAGCAGGCGCTGCAATATGCAAGGCTGCAACCGCATTTAGTCTTTGGTTCTATTCTTTCTTCGACTTCGGAAGCTTCTCCAATTTGTGGAGAGCTTCGCTGGCGGGGCCCGAGTCGGAAGACTTGGGCTTTTGCGTTTCTGATTCTGATTTTTTTTCTGGTTCGCCGCGGTGACTGCGTTCGGCGGCAAGAGCTTTTTCGCCAGTGATTCCGACCCACTCGGGAAAGAAAATCATAATGCCGACATAGATCATGATGGCTAAAAGAAAAAGACCACCTGCTAAGAACAAAAACCACAATTCCATAGTTCTTCGACCTTACGACTTTGCATTGATTTAGCAACTGCCTCGCAAGAATTTACACAGGGCTGGTAGGTCTTTCGCCCTCGGTTTCGCTTTTCAGTCCTGGCACCCCTTTGTCGCTCATGTGAGCCACCCTCGGATCGGTCTCCCCCTTGCACCCACGCCCGTCACTCTATGAAAAGCCTACTCCAAAAGTCGCCAATTTCTCTTGCTCCGCACACGGGAAAACTTTTTACGACTGCACTAGTTTTGTTCGGTTTTGGGATTCTACCTTTATTCCTTCCGATGGCAGCGAACAGTCAAAGTTGCGAAAAACTTTTTGAAACCACTGCCCCCGCCATGAGTGATGCTTCGGCGAAACGGGCTCCTCGTACCACGCGCGAACTTGTCGACGAATCGTGGAAACTTGTTCTCGAACAAGACTACGTCACGTGGCTTCGGGACTTCGAAGCCTCTGGAATTCCGATTCCCGAGTCTGGCATCGGCCGCGCTCTTTTCATGCACTGGAAAATGGCACCTGCCGTGACCGGTCCTTTATTAAAAATCGGATTTCGAATCGTGGAGCCCACGGCAGAAAAGCCAAATGAAGTGGCGCGATTTGAATTTCCCGAAAGCTTCCAAGCAATGACCACAATGATTGCTCGCGCTCAGGACGAGAATCAAAAGCAATATCCTGGGTCGCGCTTTCGATTGGCCACTTACAATGATTCGAAGTGGCTTCCGCTCAATGAAACTCTGCCTTTGGGAGTGACCTTTGGCTCGGGAAAAGACACCGGGATCGAAGGCTACGCTCGGATGTTGGCTTCGGGTTATGTACCGCTTTGGCCCTCAAGACGCTCACTACTTTTCGTTCATGATCTTGGTCATGTGACCGAATTTCTTGAATACCCAGCGGTGTTCCCAGCACTTCAGAAGTACTTCTCTCGGTACATGGAAAAAAATTGGATCAAAGATCCTGTCTATACGGGGCGTGCAGAAATCTTTAACGAAGCTTCTTACATTCTAAAACCTGAAAAGTACGCGGCGATCGATGCACTTTTAGTCTCAGAGGCCGATACGGCTGCGACGCTTGATTCGCGGGCATCGAAAATATTTGATCGACTGGGAAGCGACCGCGAAGGAACGTTGAACCAGGTTTACCGGCTAACATCAAAGTTCAATGACCTTGTCGAGCGCCACGGCGGCGGCGCGCGTGATCCCTTTAATCTTGAGGCGACACTTTTGTCGGTCGACACGGTCGCCAATTTTGTGGACAAAATGATTCGCGACCCCGCCGATGGCAACTACAGCGGCGGCGCGGTCAGCAAAGAAGGTCGCATTGAATTCTTGGAGTCACTGGAAGGAATCAATCGTCAGATTCAGATTTTGTCAGAGCAACTTTTGCGAACTTCTGGGGTCGAAGACTCCATGAGCGAACCTGCGCATCAATGGTATTTAAGCTACCGTGTGGCCCAGCTGGAGGTTGCCTTTCTCACTCAGCGCAATCTTAGGCTGTCACACGTCGACATTATCCAAGACTCGATGCTGCCGATGGGCTCAAAATCGAAAACGCGAACTTACTTCCAAAGCTTCCAACCCAAAGGCTCGCGCCATTTTGAAGTTTTCGTAGGCCAGTAATTCAAATGAACAATTCCGTCCTCAAGGAGTCTCCAACGTGAATTTCGACTGGTTCGTATGGTCAAACCCGGTCACTTTGTGGTGGGTGTTTTTGATTTCGGTGAGCCTCGTAAATATAGTCGCCTGGATCTGGGCGCGCACGTCGATGAAGCAGATCTACCGAGACGAATTGACGTCCGAGGGAAATCGAATTCCAAAACGAGTGCATCTGGTCATTTGGTGTTCGGCGGCCTACGTATTCGGATGTGCATTTCGCTCATTCATCCCGCGCGCGGATGTTCAGCGAATCACTTTGTTTGATACCTGGTTTGCCAGCGTCTTTCTGGGGCGCACGGTGGCCACGATCGCTGAACTTGCCTTTGTCGTTCAGTGGGCGATTGTTCTTTCTTTTTTAAGTGAAGAGGGCCGCTCTAAAGTCGGAAGCCTCATTGCAAAGACAATAGTCCCACTGATCGTCGTGGCCGAAATCTGCTCGTGGTACGCAGTGATCACCACAAATTACATCGGAAACGTGATCGAAGAGTCACTGTGGGCCTTCACATACACACTAGTCGCAGTGGCCCTAGCCTCCTTATTTTATTCCTTCAAAGGCGCCCTAAGATACGCAGTCGGAATCGCGGTCGTCTTCGCTTTTCTCTATGTCGGTTTCATGGTCACGGTTGACGTACCAATGTACGTCACCAGATTCATGGCGGATCTCGCTTCTCAAAAACCATTTCTTGGATTCATAGAAGGCCTCGTCGACCTCAATACCCGATGGCACGTCACTCACGACATCGCTGAATGGAAAACCGAAATTGCCTGGATGTCGTTGTACTTCAGCTTCGCCGTCTGGGTGAGCATAGGCCTCTGCCTCGTACCGCTTTCCGAAAAGCGGCTGGCAATACACAAAAAGTAAAGATCGCGGCGCCTTCCCCTTTTCCGCGACACAGGCTTCGTGCCTTCACCGCATCGGCTCGGGCTCCTGCCCTCGGCCCGCGTTTACGCGGGCTTCCCGATTCGGAGGTCGCGGAAAAGGGGAAGGCGCCGTAATCTTAGTATTTTTAGTTTTACGCCGCTGTCCCTTCGGGACCCTCTAGGACTTTAGCATGCGCAATACGACGATGATTTCGTTTGTGGGAAATATCCAGGCGAAGTGTTTTTCGTATTTTTTTGGTGAGAGCTTGTAGATGAGCCAGCCGAACACGTCGATCAGAGAGCCCGAAAATTTTAGACGACGCGAGACCACTTCGAATTTTTCTGGACCCATCGCTTGATCGAAGAGCTGCGGTAACGATCCAAGAGCGAAATGATGAAGATGAGTCGGATCACCCCAGCTGGCGTACGAACTGTAATGGGGAGTTGTGAATTCGATGAGGGCTCCGTGTTTTGAAACTCGCCACATTTCCGACGCCACGGTGTGAACCTCGCGAAAATGTTCGATCGCGTGCTGGCAGCGAATGTAATCAAAGGAATTATCAGCTAAAGGCCACGGCGCTTTATTCACATCGTGCACATGCTGAACGCCGGGCGCCGCCTTGTAATCGATGCCGATCGCACCTTCCAAACAGTGGCTACCGCAACCAACATCAAGCTTCATGAATCCCCCACCGGACAAAGAAAAGGGCCCATGAAGGCCCTGATCTGAAGTATAGCTGTTTATATTGGTAGTGAGAGCCAGACTTGAACTGGCGACCTACGGATTATGATTCCGTTGCTCTAACCAGCTGAGCTACCCCACCCCGTCAAAACAGTTTCAAAGAAGTCGTAATCTAGAGAACGACCGGCCCATGCGTCAAGCCGCAGATTGAGCCAATTTCAAGCGCTGCGGGAAATCTCTGCATGAATCTTCACTCGAAATCGAATTCCTTCGCTGTGACGGCTGCACATATTTTGCTCCTGACACGCAGTTCTTGCTCTCAATCAGTGCTTCACAACTAAGCCCAAGGAACAAAATGCGCGCAAAATTCATCACTCTCATGATCGCCGTCTCTGTTTTAACGATGTCCTCATTTTCGTCACTCGCCTCAGCCGAAAACCTGTGCGACGGGTCGACGGCTGATATGCACGAATGCATCGGCGCCAAGTACCTTATTGCCGACAAAGAACTCAACTCAGTTTACCAAGCGCTCCGAGCGCGGCTGAAAAAAGAAGCGTCGGACAAAGACTTTGGAAGCGACGCTGTGGAAACCGATCGGCGCTTGGTTGCGGCCCAGAGAGCTTGGATCACGTTCCGCGACGCCGACTGTCAACTCGCAGCCACGGAGATGCTGGGCGGATCTGGCGAGGGTCTTATTGTTCACGGCTGCCTCTTAGAAAGAACTCTGGAGCGCGTAAAGGCCCTCAAAGCTTACTGAAATTGAGGAAACCGTCCGGCAGGTGCGTATTTTGTGACCTAAAGACGCACCGCCCACCGTGTAAGTTTGACACATTTTTTCATTAGAGTTCGACTGTTCCCGTAACCACACGGAGGGGGAACATGTCGAAACTCAATGGAAAATCGGTTCTGCAGAAGAAGACTCGGACTCGGAAAAGTTCTCAGAAAAATTCCCCAAAAACCTGGCAAATGTTCAGTTTCTTAGCAGCTTCGCTAGTAGCGCTTCTCACAGCGGCCTGCTCGCCCGGATTGCAAAATAAAACGACAGGCCCCGATGGGCAAATTCTTACCTCCGCCTCTATCGTTCCCGTTGAAGGAAAAATTCTGATCACCGACGGCGCAGGAACTCCGGTTCCCGATGCCACCGTCATGATTGGTCTCAGAGAAAATGTTCCTTTTCCAGGCAATGTGCTGAAAGCGGATGCCCTCGGCGTGCTTGATATTCCAGCGACGTGGACCGATGCGCAGCCAGTGACTGTTGAAGCGGCAGGCTTTGTGCGCACGACGTGGATGTCACAGGCGCCGACGGCTCTTGTCTTGAGCCTTCGAAAAAAAGTTCAACCCCAGCGACTTGAACTTCAGGGTAAAACCACCGGCTATAAAAATTTGACGAAGGACGGTTGGGCCGATGTCGGAGTGGTTTTCCCCGCACTTCGCCGCGATCAACTGGCGTCGCTTCAGATGACAGACATCATCAGTCCCGAAGTCGACGTTCTGACAATCATGGGTCAGACGATTGAAATTCCAACCAATATCTCGATCCCCAAGCAAGACGAACGCTACTACTTCACGATCACTCTCGAGAAGCCGGTCTTTCGAACTTACTTGAAAGAATCGCGCACTTGGAAAATGGTCGCGACTCACGCGCGCTTTCCGTTTGAAGAGGTCGTTGATGATCTTCGTGCTGGAAAATCTTTTTTTGATGTCTTGAATTACTTCGAATTCAAAAGTGCTTCGGTCGAAGACATTTCGATTTCAACGCCGTCGACGAAAAAAGATATGACTGTGACAAAAACAAAGTTCGACGCTTTGCTGGACGTCGCGGCTCCGAAGTTTGCTGCGAAGTACACGATGCTGGCCGTTTCGGTCGCGGACGATGGCGGACTTCTTTATCCGACCGACGTTAAAAAATTGAGTTCCGGAGAAACACGGCGCTTGGTGGCTCCGAAAGGTGCGCCCGGATTGCTTGTCGGCGCTCTTCGCGACACCGCGGCGCCTGAATCGGGTCCAGGGGCTGATGCTCTGTCTGCAGTCATCGCGCCCAACAATCAGACGACGCGATTTGAGTTTCTCGAGATCCCGGGAAATCCAAAAATTTCGACAGGACTTCTTGTTCTCTCTCCGCCAAAAAGTTCGGTCGCTTCCGTGACACCCACGGTCACCTATGCGACCCTGAACAAGATCGACAAACTCACCGCAGGAAAAGCTCAGATCGAATCGAAATCACCACTTTGGGATGTCTATTCTTCTGGGTGGTCGGCTTCGATGGAGCTTCCGGAGTTTTCGACAAAACTGACGGGACCACATCGCTGGGAAGTCTTATTCGGTGGAGCTCCAAATGGAACGAAAGTACAACTTGGTCCAAACCTCATCGATGGCCTCACTCATATCTCGAAGAGTGCGACGAACCTGTAAGCGGTTTCCGCGTTTAATGACGGGGCATTTTTTAATGCCCCTAATCCTTCTACTCTCTGGCTGCGTGACGGCGACTCAAAAGTTAGAATCAAAAGCGACCGAAGGGCCTTTTAGCCGCGTTTATTATGCGGCTTACGAAGATGTTGAGATCGCGCTGAAACAGTCGATGATTCGCTACCCGCAAAAAGTCGACAACACCGAAGCCGGGATCTTTGAAACCGATTACATCAAAGGCGACGCGCGCTTTCGCGCACCGAACAACAAGTCGGTTTTCTCTCCAGGATATCGCTACCGAATTTTGGTTCGCCTGGTTCGCGGCCGCGCCGAAGACCGTCCGGCCATCAAAGTTCAGGTCACTAAGAAATCAGAAATCGTTCGCGACTTTTTCTCGGACGCGAACAATATCAAAAGTGACGGCCTTGAAGAGCAGGTGATTTTGTATCGCATCGGACGCGAGCTTCAACTGGCGCGAGCGATCACGAAGGCCAACGATAAAGCGAATAAAAAAACGGCACCATAAACTACCATTGAAGGTGTTTAGCCGCGAGTGACATTCCACTGCTGCCAAAGCGCTCGTCGTCGTGGAAGCGGATCAGTGGGCTTACCAAGACTTTGTCCCGTCAAACGTTCAAGAGCCTTGATCGCCGGAACGTAAAGCTTCGGATCCCCGTCGTCTAAAAGCTTCACGAACCTTGCCTCAGAACCGGTGCCTTCAAGCTTCGCTAAAGCCTCGACAATACGACGGCGAATGAAAAGACTCTGACTGCGCTTAAAGTTTTCGGGGCGGTTCAGTTGGCTCCAAAGATCCGGCACCGACGCACGGTCTTGAATGGCCTCCAATGTTTCAACCGCGGTCAATCTCACCAGAAGCGCCTTATCATTGAGAAGTTTTCTGGACCACTTCCCAGCGACTTTCTGATCAAACCGCGACACCGCCAAGAGGGCGGCACTTCGAAGCTCCCAAACATCGGCCTTCATCGCGCGCTCGAGCTCGGGAAGGCTCAATGGCCCGCCCAAGCGACCAATCGCCATCGTTGAACGCCAACGCATGTCGATTTTAGATTTTGGATCAAACATAATGACGCGAAGATTTTTATAGCCGGAAGGGCCTTGTGCGCGAAGCGCCGCAATTCGATTGGGAAACGGCAAATCTAAAACGGCCAGCGTTTGGGCCTTTGGAATCACCCTTACACCAAGTTGCGGTTTCGTTTTCAAAGCCTCACTCGTCGAAGAACTTCGAGAAACTGCAGCATGAACATTCGAAACACCCGCCGTCGCGACGAGGGCTAACACTAGGCTTGTGAACGATAGACCTGCGTATCGAGCGCGAGACATATTCACCCCTTTGAATCTTTTTTCGCCTGAAAGTCAGTGTCATTAAATTCGGCGAGCAGATCGTCAACAGGCACCTGACTGGCCGACGCTGACGGGGCCATGGTCACCGAAGGTGCCTGGACGCTTGTCACCGAAGGTGCAGGGGCGCTTGCAACCGTCGGTGCGGGTGCGCTCGTCACCGCGGGCGGCGTAGCCGCGACTGGCTCAGATGGCGCAGCTGCGGCCGCGGGTACGGATGTTTCCACTGGCGCCGCAGGAGATTCCGCAATTCCCATCTCGGCCATCAAACGATCTGTGTCGAGCTGCTCATCAAGAACAGACGCAGTGTCTGAACCACCCGAAGTATCACCTCCCGAATCACTCATCGACGCAACTTCGGCCAACATTTTTTCTGTATCGAGAGCTCCAAAAGGATCCGACGGTGATTGCGCCTCTTCAGGTGCACTTGGCTCCGTTGCAACCGTGGGCGCAGGGGTATTGGCAAGGAGAGCGTCGATGGCCGCTTGAGGATCCACCGTTGCTGTTCCGGAGACCACCAAGTTTGCGAACTCATCGACGGCGCTGATCTCTGAAGCCGGGGCCGGCTGAGCAGAGCTTTGTGACAAGGCCTTTGCAAACTCGCCCATCACATCATCGGCCGTATCAAGAACAAACGGCTCGGCGGCTTTCTTCGGTGCCGCTGGCGGCTCCGCGGCTTTAGTAGCCGGCACAACAGTCTCGGTTTCAGCAAGACTCGGCTTCACATCGAGGACAGCAGCTTGAGCCGCCTGGACATCGACCGTGGCCGCAGGCTCGCTGACGGCCTGCTGGGTGGCTTGAACTTGATCGCGAGCTGTGGTGGTGGCCACTCGCAGTTTTTCGATTTCGTCTTTAAGCTTTTTGTTCTCTTCTTTGTACGTCGAAAGATCCGCGATATCGTCTTCAATGATTTCGTACTCAGAGAGCTTTGCTTGAAGCTCGTTGATCTTAGCTAGCAGCGCCTCGGTCTCCGCGCCGCCTGATGCGCCGCTAGACTTCGACGAACTGGCTGCACCAGCGTCGGCCTGAGACTTTAAAACTTCCAGATCACTAAGAAGGGATGCAATCTTCGCTTCGCGGTCACTTAGAACTTTTTTGAGTTCTGCTGTCTCTGGCGAGCCTTTTCCTGACCCATCAGGCCCACTGCTTGAAGCACCCTCCGCTGATCCACTCGAGACACCGCCGGCACCAATCGCTCCCGTCGCAATCGCTTTTTTTAGCGCGCCCTCGATGGCTGTCGTGATTGTTTTTGAGTCGACCGCTCCACCGCCAGAAGCAGCGCTTTCTTTTTCGTCGACGACGGATCGAACCAGAAGAAGAATCACGACGATCAAAGTCAGACCGATCAGCACGCCGAACGTAAGGTCATTCTTTTCAAGAAAAATAAAACGCACGAGCGCGTTGAAATCCATAATCGCTATTTTCGCGCGATCCCATGAAAATGAACAAGAAAAAGCGCGCAGGACAGAGGTCGAGCCCGCAAAAACTCGACCCTTGGTTCGCGGATGAAGTTAAACGCTAAAAACCCTCGCGTCGAAACTTCGACGACACCGCAGATGCAAAAAACTTCGGCAAGTGTCTTGCGAAAGCAAGGCCTGCGCGAGTAAATCCCTTTGGCGATAAGACGTCGCGGTCATCTAAGACTGCCTCAATGACCTGATTTGCCCAGACATCCGGGGCGACCACGCCCTCAAGCATCGACAGATCCATTTTCGAGCCGTACTTAACTGCAATCTCGTCAAACATCCGCGTCTTAACTCCGGGAGTCAGAAGCGTCAGAGTCGAGACTCCCGTCCCGCGAAGTTCAACCGCAAGACACGCTGTGAGAGCCACAACACCTGTCTTTGCGGCCGAATACGTCGATGCCAATGGGAAATTCATGACGCCCGAAACGCTAGAATTGTTCACGATCTTTCCACGTTTTCGCGCCAGCATTCCTGGAATCACGGCATGACTCAAATGCGTAAGCCCTAAAAGGTTCACTTGAAACATCGAATAGATCTCATCCAGCGGCTGCTCTTCAAGAAGTCCACCTGTGAGTAGCCCTGCGTTGTTAACCAAGATATCAAACTCAAGTTTTAATATTTCAGGAAGCGACTTTTCGATCGATTCTCTTGTCGACATATCAAGACGAATCGCTTTTGCATCGCCAATCTCTTTGAGTGCGCTCAAGACCTCGGGGCTCTCGGGAGACCGAACACCGATCCAAACTTTTCCACCAGCGCGCGCAAAGGCTATAGCCAGCGCAAGGCCGATGCCTCGATTTCCACCTGTGATCAAGATACGTGAACCATCTATTTTCATAGAGACACTTGAGCACGGTTCAAAAAGGAACGGGAGGACTTTCGTCCCCCCGTTCAAAAGGAATGAGAACCCTCATTCCCCCCTGTTCTAATTTATTTTAGTCTAAACCCGCCGCTTTCGAAATTTTGCGAATGAGTTTGATATTCGTCTCGGCTCGCGAAAGGTCGTCTGTCAGACGCTTCACTCGCAGTGGCGACGCTTTCGCTTCGACGGCTCGACTCAAAATCCCACCGATTTCAGTCGCAAAGCTTTGGAATTCTAAGGCCGCGGCCGTGTATTTAGCGCGCTTTGCAATCACGGGCGCACAGTCCGAAGGAATCGCCGGGGCTTCGCTGCCCCCAGAAGACGCACCCGGAGTCAGCTCTTGAAATCGGAAGGTCGGCTTTGTGCCGCCCAGAAGCGCGCGAAGACGCCCCACGCCCGGAGGCAATGGCTCACTTGGCTGAGGATTTGACCGAGGCGGCGGAAGACGAATCCCAGGAGCAGCAGCGGGCACTTCTTTGCACCGGCCCGTTGGATCCAAGGCTTCCATCGACTGGCTAAGAATCTGCCCCGTCGCATTCAAAATTCCACCCGCCTGGTCGGCGAGATTGATCGTGAGGAACAACGGAACATCTTTACTCTGCGTCGCAAGAACATTCACAAGGGTCCACATCGAACCATCCTCAGCTTCCGTTGAAAGCAGAGGCTTCAGTACTTCATCGATTTTAGGATCCGAAAGAGATTTAAGATTCTTCTCTAAGGCCTCCCGAGCATCAGCAAGTTCTGTGACCTTCATAATGTTGACCGCGTCGGCATCCGAAGCTTTTTGCTGACGTTCGACCCAAGTTTTTCTCTCAGCATCGATTTTTGCCGCCGCGGAAACGAGATCGTGAGAGATCGACTTTCTGTCGGTTGTCTGCGTCGCGCGATAGACATGCTGCCCGCTGGCCGAAGTGAACTGGGCCACATTTTGATCAAATGGCGCGCGGCAACCGGACTCGTCCGTCGAACACACTCGAAGCAAGTCCGCCATCGATTCATCAGAATCGCTGATGAAGTCCGTGAGAGCCGTGATCGTCGCAATCGACTTCACATCAAGATTTGTCGACGGAGCGGCCTTTGCCGGTAAAACTCCAAGCGGTGTTCGAAGCGGAATCGTCACAAGGCGATCACCGTCTGTGATCATCGATTTAAATAAGCTTCGGGAAAATTCCTGCGTGTGAGGAAAGGCGTAAGCATTTCCACTCATCGATCGACGAGAGTACTTTTGAATACCCATGTCTTTGATACCAAGAGCTACCATAGCTATATACTTGTCCCAGAAAGATCCAATATTAGTTTGCCGAGGAAAGGGACCCGACTCGTCCCACTCGGAAATAAAGGGTTTCCCGTAGCGGCCGATCTTTACTTCGCCCACCAAGCTCTTTAACTGCGCCATCACGTCGGGGGTTGTCGGAATTCCTCGACCACTGGCAAAGTCCTCAAGCGCCTTCTCGAGCTCGACATTGTCTGGAAGCTTTTGAAGCTGGAATTCATCCTGGCTTAGCGGCTCGGCGATATACATTCCGGGTTCGGTCGAACCCAAAACATCGACAAAAAACTGCTTTGCCAAAATATTGGCAAATGCCAAGTCCGCCAATCCATAAGGCGTGTACTGCTGGGGGTTCATTCTCAAACCCTCAGGTCCGAAAAGTCCCATTTCAAATGTTTCCAAACTTGTTGGATCAACACCCGCCTGCTCGGCATCAATGAAGTTACAAACATTCACAATTTCATTTTTATCGACGGACTCTCTCCAGTACCCGATGTCACATTCGTTTTCTTTTGCAGGGACAGACTTTGAGTCGATCAAAGCAAACAAAAACTCATCCATCACTTGGCGAACCGGAATGAAGTAGCGAACAAGCGCGCCCATTGGGTACGATCTGGCTCGCTGCTCAAAGGTCGCTCGGTCACGCCGCATGTGCGACAGAACCCAGTTTGTTTGATAGTCCTCAATCAGGTTGAAAGTGATTTCCGAGACGTTTCGGCCTTTGTCAAAACGCCGACAAAGAATCGACTCATTCACTTGATGATCCGTACAAAATTTAAAGCCACTCGTTACTGCAGGGTCAGTTTTCTTATCGATCGATCGATTGTAGGCATACCGAATCGCAGCCACGTCGTAGGGGGCAAGCCCCCCAATCTGAGAATAGAAGTCGCCGCCATAGTCCATGATCGACGAGAACATGTAGGGATCAAGATCTCCGGCAGCAACTGTTTTCCCTTCGGGCGGAAGCGCCGCTTCGGCTTCAAGTTTTCCGTTCAAGCGATGAAATTCGGGATGATAGTGTTTTTCGTCGGCCGACGCGTGGAAGTTGTGACGAAGTCCAAACGTGTGCCCCAGCTCATGCAGAAGCGTCGAGTAATAGGTCTTCTGTTCGACCTCTCGCTTGATTGCTTCCACCTGAGCACGGAAATCTTTTAAGTCAGGGTTGGCCGCCAAAACTTTTTTAATGTAGCGAAGAGTCGCTTCTTCAACGAGCTCGGCTCCGTGAATGCCCGTGGCGGCTTGCTGAACCATGCGCGCACGCTCTTCGCGAAGCCCCGCTCCGACATCATGCAAATGTTCAAGACCACCAATTTCTGGAAGCCGACTTTTTGCTGCCGACCGCGCGCCTAAAAGACCAAAAGTCAGATCGAATCCGAAAATCGATCCGCCGAGGCGAGATTGCTCGGAGGTGGCAAAAAGCTCGGGCGCTTTTTTTACTAAATTTTCTTTGCGCGCCAGCGAGCGACCGACAGGTTCGCTGACTTGTTTAGTAATCGCACCGATTGAATTTCGAACTTCAAATTGAGATTCGCGACCAGAAAATTTCTGTACCTTTTGGGGTGCCGCTGGAAGCCCAAGCTTTAGACGAAGTGTTCTGCTGTCTGTACCTACTTTGAAGTCACCAGGTTTTCGGAACAGCTCGTTAAGACGCTCTTTGGTCTCGGCATCGGTTGCGAGAAAGACTTGGCGAATCTCTTCATCCTCCAAGATCATGGTAATGATGCTATCAACCCAACCCATTGTTCCACGGACGCCGTCCTCATAGACGGTCGCTCGGGCCGCGATCACTTCACCTGTGATTGGGTTTGACGCTTTTTGGGCGACACCCAAAAGTCCGCCCGGTGATTTCGCGCCGTAGTGAGCAATCGTGTTGAACCGAGGGTCAACCATATCGACGCTCTTTGATTCATCAAGAACCACGACGTCGTCGCCTCGACCCAAAGCGACTTTGAATGTTTCGTTCCAATCTTTGACGGCCTGACGAGTCACTGCGAGATACTTTTCCGGGTAATTTTTCGTTAAATGCCAGACGACTTTTCCCGTCGAGCACGAGAGCGGACTGCCGCTTAAGTCCTTGCGACCGGGTTCGCACACATTAAAGAGATGAGCATAAGTGACATTTTCGATTTCAGAATCCAAAAGACCTTTTTCGGGATTCTCAACGTCTTGCTGAGTGAAGAAGTAACCAAACCGTTTAAAATCTTCGTTGCGGTAATTGACCGGCTGAAAGTCGGTTGTTTTCAGCGGCATCAAGTGCGTGCGCGCTACGACACGGGAATTCGGCTGAACACCCCACCAACCCGAAGACCCTGGAGCACTGAACTCGGTCAGCCATGAAATATGACCTCCTTCATTGACTGGATCGGCCAGTAGCACGACGTTTTCAGTTTCGAGGTCCAACTGGTCTGTTGATGCCGATAGCTTTGATGAAGCATTCGTCGGTTTCGCCCAGTCCACGCGCATGAACTTTCGCTGATTCCAAGGCCGCTCCTTGTTTTCAACGATTTTGTTGGTGGTTTCACCAAAATCATTTTGCTCACGCTGGATATCAAAATGGTCTTTGATCTCATAGGAAGCCAAGATGGACTGAGTTCCTGGTTTGTTGCTCAGATTGTAGTGTTCGATGAACTGAACTTCAGTTTCTGTAATCCGGACGGTCACGAGTCCGTAGTCTTGCGAAAATCCAGGAATCGCCCCAACCACGTTGTTCGAGTCAGCCTCCTCGATCCCTCGTACGAGAGAAAAAACTTTGCCCTCGTAGTCCGCCTTAGTGACATAGGCATCCGGACTCACCATCGACTTTACTTCTTTCGACTTCGTGCACGCCGAAAGTGATAAAACGAAAAGTGCCAATCCGATCTTCAAAACTGGCGTAAAAACTGTCTTAAGTTTCAAATGAGCCAACATAGAGGCCTCTTTCTAAAAGACGAACACTTATAAAATAAAAATAACGTCAAAAAAGTACTGAGCCGTATCGGGCGCGTAGAATCGAATTCGAGCCGCCTGACCATCCGGCTCAAGAGTTCCACGCTCCGTCGAAACTCCAATCGACAATGCCAATTTCTGAGACAACGAATAATCGGCCGATAGAGCGGCAATCTGACTTCCCCGCCCCACGTTTTGAAAACTCACGGCGTAAACGTAAACGAAACTTGCCCCCAATGAGAATTGGTCACTGAGGCTGTAGTAGACGGCACTTGCACTGCGGACTGCATTCGGAGCATTGACGACGCCAGCGCCGGACATGTCGTACTCGTAGAACGAATGAGAATAGCCAATACTTTGCTGAAGAAAAAATCGACCCAAGCCTTTTGAGCCTGTGACCGCCAAGCCATTCGACCAAAGGAAGTGACGCCGCTTGGAGAGAACATTGTCAGCACCTATGGAGGCCGAAGTCGAAACTGAAAGTGAGTCGATCCATGTCGCCTCAAAGTCGCGTCCAGAGATGAAACTCTTTGAAACGGAAAAAAGTGGATTATCGAAGCTTCCTTTTGAACCGTCTTCTTGCGCGTACGAGTACTCACGCGAGTAACTCACTCGTGCGGTTCCTGTGATCGTCGATTTCTTATGAGTGGCAGAGCCGGTGGCCATGTACCAACCCTGATACGAGATGGGACTTGCTTCATCAGCACTCCGAAGTGTCTCGAAAAGCAGCTGGCCACTGAAGACGAAAGGACGCTGAGAATCGGATTCAAGGGCCGAGGCCGCAAGAGTCGCCGGATCGTTGGCCAAAGCGGCGGTCTGAGCTTCGGCTGGTCTTGAGAAAAAGCTTGATAGAAAAGTCATCGCAACGACGAAGAACAAAAATAGAAGAATCGTCGAAAGTGCGTCGAACAGACGTCGAGCAGGAGTGCCACCGATAGAGTATTTTTGAAGATCCGATCGCCCCACGCGAAACCCCTCGCACGACACCAATGTCGCGTTGGTTTTCGTACCACGGCGAAACCAGGTCCCGAATGCAAGTCTTTGGGGGCTTTCCTAGTTACACGGTCCTAGGTGAAATTGCGAAAGGAAGACAGTGCTATGAGGGGCCCCGCTTATGGGGCCCCCAAAGGGCTTCAATACCAGGCGCGTTTTAGAGGACATTGCCGAATCCGCCACGTCGCATTTCGACACTTTCAAATTCGTGCCGCTCGAGGCTTCGACGCCCGGGCGCCACTCGACGAATCAGCGAAACCTGAAAAAGTCGCCCTAAAATAGCAATCGTCAGCCACGCCCAACCGCGGATTCTCGAGACCCAACGGACGGCGGAAGAGTTCATTCCGCTTTGGTGCGAAACTTTCGATTCAGAGCTCGAAATGTCGACGGATTCCAAAGCGGCGGACCGAGATTTTCTGGCCTCGTCCCAATATTCTAATGATCCAAGAGATCCTGTCTGAGTTTTCATATAAGTCCTAAAGTTAAATTTTGTTAAAGCAAAGCCGTGCCATTCGTCCGCTTTGGACGAAGATGGAATCGACTTATCAAGTTTTCTAAAATGAGCTTTTTCTGAAACAAGGCCTAAGGCTCGCGCGCTCAGCGAGAGTTAGAGGCGCATCGTGGTTGCTATCCCAAACGTGCGACCGGTTTTTCCTAATTTCTTCGTAAAGCTTCGGACGGATTTTCGGATTCGTCCTATAAGACCGAGACGTCGACTTTGCCACTTAGCCGGCAGTCGCATCGATCTTTCAATCGGAGGGCTGCTGGCATTTTCATCGTCGTTCGGTCCATCACATCCGCTGGGGTTCCTCGTGTGGGCTCGCTTGCGAGCGTCGCAATAAGAAGCGTCGCGGGTGTTGTCGTAATGATCATTGCAGTCCTCCTTTCGTAGAGTGACCGGGAGTTAATAATTCCGGTTCTTTTTAATTCTGAACGGAGAACCTCATCGCGCGCAAGAGGAAATATAAAAAAAATTAAAATTCTCGACGCCACGTCGACATAGTCCGACGACGTTTCACGTAGCGAACTGGTTCCAAATCGGGTACTGTCCCTCTTCATGACGGATCTCGAAATAAAATCGCAACCCTTCGCACTTCACGTCCTTGTTTGCACAAATGCGCGTCCCCTCACGCCCGGAGAAAAACAAAAAGCGTCCTGCGGCCCCCTTGGTGCCGAAGATGTTCGGGTCCAGTTGAAGGCCTGGCTGAATGAACAGATTCAAATTCGAGCCAAAAAGACGCCGGGAATCGCCACTCTCATAAAAACGCGAGTCAACGGGTCGGGCTGCCTCGATTTCTGCAAAAAAGGAATCGCCATCGCCGTTTATCCAAAAGGGGACTTCACGCTTTTTGTTAAAAATAGCGAAGAAAGCTTAGCAGCGGTCAAAGCGCAGCTTTTAGAGCGTCTCGATGAAATTGAAAATCAAGTGCGATGAAACCTACGGATTTCGTGATCGATGAAAGCGACAGCTTTGCTGATACGATCATCAACTGCCGCCGCTGCCCTCGCCTTATCAAACACTGCAGAGCCGTGGCTGAGAAAAAAATCATGCGCCGCTCGGCCTTCGCTGATGAGATTTACTGGGGCCGGCCCGTTCCTAACTTTGGTAAGCTTCCCGCGCGACTTTTGATCGTCGGCCTTGCGCCTGGTGCTCACGGTGCAAACCGAACTTCACGTATGTTTACGGGTGATGATTCTGGCCTATGGCTCTACCGCGCACTTTTTGATTCAGGGTTCGCAACCACACCGGGTGCCTCAACCGTCGGTGATAATCGTCTTATCGATTGCTCGATCACAGCTGTCATTCACTGCGCTCCGCCAGGGAATCAGCCCGAACCCAATGAAGTCGCAAACTGTGAGCCATTTTTGATCGACACCATTAAGGCTTCGCGACCAAAAGTTATTTTGGCTTTAGGTCAGCTCGCATGGACAAGGTCCTTGGTGGCCATTGAGAAGATTTACGGTGTGTCGTTGGGGCGCGGTAAGGAGCGTCCCAAATTCGCTCACGGGGCCCGCATCGAAGCTTCAAGCTCGATCCCCGTCACCGTGCTTTCGAGCTTTCACGTGAGCCGACAGAACACAAACACCGGTCGCCTCACGCGACCGATGTTGGACCAAGTTTTCGCGGCCGCACGAAAGGCCGTCGATAATTAATTACGGAGCGACGCTGGGAAGTTTTGCGCGGATCTTTGCGACAAGCTGCTTTGGTAGTGGCGCGTAGCCAAGATTCGTCGTGTAGCTCTGCCCTTTATCAAGAGCCCACGTCATGAGCTTTACGATTTCAGGTCCTGCTGGTGCGGCCGTTTTCTCAAAGGCCAAAAGATACGTAAAAGACGAGATCGGGTAAGCTTTCGCACCCTGTGCATTTGTCAGCGAAACTTTAAAGTCGTCTGGAATCACTTTGAGTGCCTGAGCCGCGGCCTCCGTGACCGAACCTAAATTTGCGGCAATAAACTGGCCGCTTGGATTTTTAATAAGTGCTGTCGGAAGTTTTTCGTTCAAAGCGTAGGTGAGCTCGACGTAGCCGATCGATCCTACGGTGTTCTTAATATTGGCCGTTACACCTTCGTTCCCTTTTCCACCAAGACCTGTCGGCCACTTGATGGCTTTTCCGACGCCGACTTTTTGCGCAAACGATGGATCTGCTTTTCCAAGAAACTCAGTGAAGACGCCAGTCGTACCCGATGAGTCTGAACGGTACACAAACACAACCGCTTGGTCCGGAAGAGCGACGCCCGGATTGAGCGCTTTCAAAGCGTCATCATTCCATTTCTTAATTGTCCCCTGAATCAGCCCTGAGATCACTGCACCATCAAGCTTTAAAGGCGTCTTCACAGCGGGCAAGTTGTACGAAAGCACCACGGCACCAAGAGCGACGGGAAAATGAAGAACCGGTCGACCGGCGTCGAGGATTTCTTTTTCAGTCATCTCAACGTCGCTAGCGGCAAAATCAATCGTGCGCTTTTGAAGTTGCTTGATTCCCCCGCCCGAGCCAATCGACTGATAGTTGATTTCAATAGTGGGGTTCAGTTTGTTGTATTCAGAAAACCATTTTGAAAAGAGCGGGTTGATGAAGGTCGACCCTGCGCCCGTCATCAGAAGTTTCTCACTGCGAGCCACCGTCGGCGCCGCAACAACAAGAGCCATCAGCAAAACCAAAAAACCAGAAAAACGATTCTGTAACTTCATTCTAAAACTCCTCGATCTAGACGGAATAAATCATGGAAAGGGAACCAGCACGGGTTGACGACTTGCGCCAGAAGAATCCAGCCGACCTTGTTTACCATCACGGGCGTCAAAGCCCGCTCCGATCCTTTGGTCGATTCTTTGGCTCGCATCGTTCCAAAATCCAAATTCGAGTCTCTGCTCTCTTACGGCGTCCAGCACAGCTTCCGTCGACTTTTCGCCAGGGCGCACTCGAAGCAGCGTCTTCCACGAAGATATCTGCTTGGGGTGATGAAGGTCGCTCGTGGCGATCATCGGAAGACCTGAACTGTGAACGTCATGAAAAAACTTGCGACCACTCGCAACTTCCCAGGCGTCGAACTCTTGAGCCAGTTCCTCGCGCCGGCTCCAGAGGTGAAGCGTCTGTGGCTCAAGGAGGCCTGTATGAACCGGATGAGCCGCAATCGAAAGAGCGCCCTGCTGGCGCAGACCGCGTGTCATCTCGAGAATATCAAGCTCGGCCGACATCCAACTCTTCACACCGATTCCCAAGATGTGCGCCGACCGATGATGGGACCAGGAGTTTTTACTAAGTTCAAATCCCGGAATGACCTGCATTTTGTAGGTGGCCCAAGCCCGCTCGGCCTCGACTGCAATTTGATCCAAATACGCAGGAAACGTCTCGCGACACAATGTGTACTTAAGAGCTCCTGCGGCAAACCCAAGAAAGCTCTTTTTCTCGCAAATGTGATCCGTGATGGCGATACATCCAAAGCCGCGACGACCATAAAAATCGACGAGCTCGGGGACCGTCATTTTTCCATCACTGAAGGTCGAATGAACATGAAGATCCGCAAGTATCATGTGCACCTCGGGTCGATGGGGCTGAAACAGCCACCGTTAAAATCCAGACCTTGTTTTCAACACTATGGTGCCTTCAAAATGCGAAGATTTATGTCAGCATCGAGTTCGTATTCGGTTAGGTGTTGATTTCAACCACCCTACACCGGCTACAATAGGCAATGCGCGCTAGCCTTCGGTCGATGAGTGATCCGTCGAAAAATCAGAACGAAAAAGATAAACGCACGGGCGATGCTGCACGCACAGCCGTTTCACCTTTAAGCAGTTCTCGCGGAGGCTCTTCGAAAGGAGAATCGCCGGTCGGGACAAGGCTCGCCGCCATCGACGTCGGATCGAATGCGATTCGTCTTGTGATTGGTGAGGTTGAGGCTTCGGGCGAAATTCGAATTCTCAAAAAAGTTCGCGAGGGCGTACGCCTCGGTAAAGACACTTTTTCTGAGGGGACTATTTCTAAAAAGTCCATCGAACGAACTTTGGAAACCTTCGAAAAGTTCAAAAACCTGATCGAGGATCAGAATGTAAAACACGTTCGCGCTGTTGCGACCAGTGCCATGCGCGAGGCCTCCAACAGTAAGGCCATTGTCCTTGAAGTCGCCAAATTGACGGGCCTTAAAATTGAAGTCATCGACGGCCTTGAAGAAGGCAAACTGATTTTCTCGGCCGTGGCGGGCCGTGTTGACCTCTCTGAAAGTCGATCGGTCCTGATCGATATCGGTGGCGGAAGTGTCGAAATCACGATGGCTGAAGGTCATACTATAAAAGCGACTCAGTCATTTCCTTTGGGAACCGTGCGACTTCTTGAAGCGCTTCAGTCGCGTGGGCTCAAAGAAAAACATCTGCCGACGATTATCGAAGAGCATTTCCGTCCGGTACGAACATTTCTTAAAGATCAGCTCAAAGGCCGACCGGTGGACTTTGCTATCGGCACGGGTGGAAATTTTGAGTGCCTGGGTAAGTTGCGTGTGGCTTTACTTTCTAAGACGTCCATCTACTCGATGACCTTCGAAGAACTCACCGAGCTCACGGAGCACTTAGCCGGCATGACCGTAAAAGAGCGAATTCAGTTTCTCCGATTAAAGAATGATCGCGCCGATGTTGTCGTACCGGCAGCTCTTGTCACACTCGCAATTATGGAATCTGTCCCGACCGACACGCTGAACGTTCCGTTCGTCGGTCTACGTGATGGAATTCTGTCTAGCTTGATGTGAATTTCAATTTGAAGCTTTTTTCCGCGTGGATTTTTTCTTCGACGGCTTTTTCTTCGAAGTTTTTTTCTTCGAAACTTTTTTTAGAGCGAGTGTTCTGAGCGCCCAAGGCGGAAGAGACCAAAGAAGACGAGCCTCGCCCAACGACAGTGCGTTCCCGATCTCAAGACAAGTCGCCGCTCCTTTTTTGAGTGGGAATCGGCTTTTTTCTTCGCCAATCATCCACCACCCAATACTTGTGGAAAGCATGGGCTCGTGTCCTACCGCAATAACGATGGTGTTGACGTGAGTGCGACCCGGACGAGAGTGCAAAAGATCATAGAGCTCGTCCCGAAGTCTCTTTGGATGCGTGCCCGGTATAAGGGCCGAGGTGATTAGATCAGGTTTTGCTTTTGATTTTCCAAAAGCACGCGCCACGATTTCAGATGTTTGGATCGACCGCACCAGCGGGCTTGAAATGATCAATGGCTTCGGCCGAGCCAGGCCCGATTTAGAATCAGCAAAAGTGTGTAGACCCTGAACAAGACCTTCCGCGTTTTTCTTCATCTTCCGACGGCCTTCGGCTGTGAGGGGACGCTGTTCGTCGTCGGCCTCAATATCTTTTGCTAGGCAGTACTTGGCAAATGCCTCTCGCTCCATCGCAATACCGTGGCGAACGTAAACTAAGATCACTTTTGAACCTGCGGCTTTTCGTGTGTTAATCCGTCGTGAGGTCCTGTATCAAAAGCGGAACTCTCGCCGGCTCGCTCTTGGATCTTCTTCAGCTCTTCCATGTGGCGGGACTTTGTAAGAACCATGAGGCGCCGATGTGTGCCGTCTTGCTCGGCTGTGGTACGAGGCTGCAGTTGAACATAACTTCCATCCGACTGCATCTCCCACGCCGACCGGTGATCAGAGAGCATCGTATCCAAAATCTCCCAGAGCCGCTCTTTTGCCGATCGGCTGTCGATGGGCGACATCGTTTCGATACGACCCAAAAGATTTCGGTACATGAGGTCGGCCGAGCCAATCATGAACTCACCCTGGATGGGGTCCGAATGACCATTGGCAAAGTATAAAACTCTGGAGTGCTCGAGAAACCGACCGATCACAGAAATAACTCGAATTCGTTCGCTCATTTTTTTGACCCGAGGGCGAAGGCAACAAAACCCTCGAACGATCAAATCAATTTCCACACCGGCCTGCGAGGCCTCGTAGAGGGCACGAACCAAATCGCGCTCTTCCAGCGAGTTACATTTCGCAATGATCCGCGCGGGCTTGCCTGCTTTTGCAAATTCAACCTCGCGGCGAATTCGTGCGAGGATTCCGTCTTTCATTTCCGCCGGCGCAACAAGAAGTTTTCGATATGTTCTTTTGAGACTTCGTCCCGTCAAATAGTGAAAGAGTTCGACGACATCCTCAGTGTATTCCGACTTCGCCGTGAAATATCCGATGTCCGTGTAAAGCTTCGCCGTTTGGCGGTGGTAGTTTCCGGTTCCAAGGTGCACGTAACATTGAACACCCTCAGCCTCTTGCCGAATGACGAGCGCTGTTTTTGCGTGCGTCTTAAGCCCTACAACGCCGTAGACAACATGAACGCCCGCGTTCTCAAGCTCTTGCGCCCAGTGAATATTTCTGGCTTCATCAAAGCGCGCCTTGAGTTCGACAAGAACTACGACCTGCTTGCCTTGCTCGGCCGCGCGAATCAAAAGAGGAATAAACGGCGAATCATCGCCCGTACGGTAGAGTGTCATCTTCACCGCAAGGACGGTCGGATCGTCGATCGCCTGACGAATGAATCGCTCAACACTGGCCGCGAAACTTTCATACGGATGATGCACCAACATGTCGTCTTCGCGAATAAGATCAAAAAGACTGGCACGCTCATCCATCAGACGCGGCGGAATTAGCGGGGTCCAAGAGTCGTACTTGAGATTTGGAATCGGAAGATCCAGCAGCGGCTGAAGGTCCGTATAATCAAGAAGACCGCGAACTTCGTAAACGTCGCTGTCGTTGAGACCAAGCTCGTCCATCAAGAAGTGAAGCATCCAAGGATCCGGCTCAGGCCCATGCTCAAGCCGCACGACTTCCCCGAAGCGGCGCTGCTTAAGCTCTTCGGCGATCATTTCTAAGAGATCCTCTGCGTCTTCTTCTTCACGCTCGACCTCGGCATTTCGGGTGATCCGAAACGGCATGACATCAAGAATCTCCATGTCGGGAAAAAGATCTTTGAGGTTGAACCTGATCACGTCGAGCAGAGAGACGTAGCGAACGGCCGCTGTCTTTTCGGCACTTTTCAAATTTATCCACTGCGGGAAAATTCTTGGTACTTTGATTCGCGCAAAAAGTTTTTCGTCGCGGTCAGGATGTCGAAGCGTGACACCAAAACTGACAGAGAGAGACGAGATGAAAGGAAACGGTAAACCGGGATCAACTGCTAGCGGAGTTAGGACCGGGAAAACATTGTGACGAAAATACTTTGTCGCCGTCGCACGCTCGCCCGACGTCAAATCCTTCCACGCCAAAAGTTCAACGCCATTTTTTGAAAGCTCCGGCTTGAGACTTGAGTTATAACAATCTGCTGACCGCTTCTGCTGATCCATCACCATCCGACGAATAGCCACAAGCTGTTCAGTGGCTGAGAGACCACCGGCGCGACGACGAGATCCGACTTCAACTTGATGTTTGAGTCCGCCGACCCGTTTCATGACGAACTCGTCAAGATTCGAAGAGACAATGCCTAAAAAGCGCACGCGCTCAAGCAGTGGTGTGCGGCGATCAACCGCTTCGTTGAGAACGCGACTGTTGAATTCAAGCCACGCCGTCTCACGATTGAGAAATTCCTGGGGGGCCCCCTTGCGATTCGATACTTCTGACGCGGCGTCGTCGCCGCCGTCATCGCGCGCAGGTTTTCGGGTGCGAACAGAGTTCGACCGAATTTTTTTACGGCTCACTTTTTTCGTCGTTTTCGCCATGCGCCCTTTAAGTCCTTTCGCCACTTTACTCTAACCAGCACTTCTTGCTAGCGTCACTCACTGAGATGAGACAAAGATGAAACAAACGAATGAAATCACCACATGGTGGGGTCGCCACCGGCTTCCCCCCGATCGCTCGGACCTATGGACCATCGGTCCTTTGGAAGTTCTTGCGGAGCACTTTGAAACCTTTTGGCGCATTCAGTGGCGTTACGTCGACAGAAAGGGACACGGCAGTTCCCGAGTGATGGGTATCACAGCCGACGCCATCAAAGAATTCTCTGCCGGTCGACAACCAGCCTCATCGCTCTCTCCGTACTTTGGCGCAAAAGTGCAAGCCGTCACAGTGCCGGCGGCGAGTCCTAACGAAGATCTAATTTTCTCGCCGCTTCTTCCTGACGAATCACTCATTTTGTCGCTGGCCTCATCAGCCGTTCTGGATCCCGGCGAGAAGCTCAAAGTCGGATTTCGGATTCCTCTTTCTCTTCGCGTCGAAACCGCGGCAGGACAAAGCCCCTCTCGCGAGGTCTGTGAAATTCCTCTATTGCCATTGGTCAGGACATGGGGCGGCGTCACACCCATGGACGGCGAACTCATGCTGACACCGGCGGAAATAATGTCGGTCGAAAAGTGGAGTGACGTAAGTCCGCGCCTCGATGTGGCTGGTCTTGCAACGGAAATCACGCACCTCGGGACAGACTCGGTATTTTTGGACCGAATTCTAGTTCCCTGCAGAAAGCTCGCGCTGTTTCACTCGGCACAAACTGGCTTTTGGACGGACCTACTTCTACTAAAAGCCAATGCCGAATTTGGAGGAATCCGCTCCATCGCCACGACTCAACGAACTTTTCCGCGCGAAGCAGGTGCCCCCACACTGGTGGCTCAAGCCAGAGAAGGATCGGAAGAATCAAGCGCGCTTCGCGGTCTACAGAATTTCAAAACCACGATCGGCAACAGCGTCGAAAACTTATTTAAAGAACGAGGCTAACCATGATTCTGAAAGAGTGGTGGAACAGCCTCAGCTCAATGATTACCGAAAAGCACATGATGAGCTTCGCGACAGCAACACTGATCGTCGTCGTTGGTTTTTTCCTCGCGGGCCGTGTGCGAAAAGCCATCGGTCGAACCAAAAAGCTTGAAGTGCAGCAGCGGATGCTCCTTGAGAAGGTCGCCTACTACGGCATCGCGATTCTCACCGTCACTGCGGCGCTCGACAGCCTTGGCTTTAATCTTAAAGTCCTTCTTGGTGCAGCGGGAGTGTTGACTGTTGCTGTTGGTTTCGCTGCGCAAACGTCAGCGTCTAATCTGATCAGTGGTCTTTTCCTAATGATCGAACGACCGTTTGTTGTCGGCAATACAATCGCGGTCGGAGACCTGCGAGGCGACGTCATTGCGATTGATTTGCTATCGACAAAAATTCGTACTTTCAACAATCTGATGGTGCGAATTCCCAATGAGACTTTGGTAAAATCAAACATTATTAACTACTCGTATTTTCCCATTCGCCGCATCGACCTCCTGGTAGGAGTCGCTTATGGAACTGATCTTTCGCACGTCGAGGCCACTCTGCGATCGACTCTGGCAGGACACCCCCTGGCGCTTCGAAGCCCGATCCCAGAAGTTTTTATGAAGGGCTTTGGCGACTCATCGATAGACTTTGAAATTCTCGTCTGGACTCAAGTTGAAAGTGTAATGAGCGTGCGAAGCGAACTCTACAAAGCCATCAACGCCGCTTTCGAAGCCAACGCAATTTCAATCCCCTTCCCAACCCGCGTCCTCATCAACCCGAACGGCGCCGGCGTCGCCCAAGCAGAAATTTAAATCTACCGAACGAAGCCGGAGAGGCTCACTGCGCCTTCCCTCTTTCCGCGACGCAGGCCTCCTAGCCTTCGCCGTATCGGCTCGGGCTCCTGCCCTCGGCCCGCGCTTACGCGGGCTTCCCGATCCGGAGGTCGCGGAAAGAGGGAAGGCCCAGCGATCCTTTGTTCGATCGCTTCGGTAGATTTAAATTTATTGAGGTTAGGAGGCGTCGTCGCCAATGGCTTCTACGGGGCAGCCTTCCATTGCTTCTTTGCACTGGGCTTCTTCTTCAGGCGAAGACGGCTGTTTTGATAGGTAGGCGTGGCCATCGTCTTCGTGCATTTTGAAATTATCGGGCGCGGCGATACAGCATGCATCGCAGGCGATGCAGGTTTTATCGACATAGAATTTGCCGGCCTGGTTTTGGGGCCACTGATCAGTTTTATCGGCCATAGCTCGCTCTCTCAGTTGCGCTCTCGGTCCCGCTCTTTATCGCACTGAAACGGATAACGCAGGCAACAGAGATGAAGAGAGTGCCAAAGAATAAATCGGTCGTCAGGCTATTTCTGAAAAACGGAATCGCCATAACAAAACATTGAACGAGGCCTGCGACTGTTTTTGGATAAAGTCCACCCACCAACCAGACGCCCAAATTACTGACGACAAAAAACACTGTACTGGCCAATCCACTGGCTACAAAAGCGCCCAAAGCTTTTCGAAACAGCGACTTTTGATTTTGAATCGGCGACGAAGCCAGAGAGCCAATCAAAGCAGCAATCGCAATTCCGACGTAAACGAAAACCATGGTCGGATGAAAACCAATCACGAGGTCCGCAAGAAACATAGCCGCTACCGACAGGACCGCCGACAAAATCACGCGCTGAGATCCAAATAAGAAACCAACCAAAATCGCGATCGCAAAAAATGGCGTCGAATTCGCGATATGTGGCTGAGTCCTCAAGATCGCAGCCAACAAGAGGATAACTACGGCTAACGGTAGCAACGATTTTTCACGTCCCGTAAGTTGGCTATTCAATGGGCCAAAGAATTTTCGAAGCATGTTCATTTGTGTTTCTCCAAGCTCCAGATACTTACACGACCCTTGTAGCGATTCCAAGCCCTCGTGAAACGCGGCTGTAAAGCCATTCGCCCAGAGCTGTACCGAGGAAAAGGCCCACGGCGATTGTGACCCCAAGCCTCACTCCGTCCATTTGAAATTCAAGATCCAGAAACTTTACAGAAATGAACCACGCCAGGGCCATTCCACCAACGGCGCCGACCGTGGATCCCAAGCCCGAAGCCAAAGCAAACTCCAGTCGATACAAGTGCTTAACGCTTTGCGGCTCTGCGCCGAGGATCCGAAAAAGATTCATCTCTTTCGACCTTAAGCGCGTCGAATGCGCCACAATCGTCAAAAGTACGAGCACGGAAAACAGCGACGCCAGCCACGCCGCCTGCTCGGCGGGAATCAAAATCGCGCGAAGCAGTCCGATCAGTCGCTCCAGAGTCTGACTCACGTCAATCACCGAGAGATCCGGGAACCCGCGAACTATTTCACTTTGCACCCGAGCGCGGTCCTCGCGATTTGTGACTCGCACGTTCCCGAGCCAGGTCTTCGGGGCATCTTCTAGAACACCACCTTGAAACGAAATGAAAAAGTTTGGATTAAAGTCGGTCCAGCGAACGCGCCGGATATTTTTTACGATGCCCTCGATCAAAACACCTTGGACGTCAAACTTCATGCGATCGCCGATTTTTAAAGACGAACGCTCTGAAAATCTTGCTTCCACGCTGATGCCAGGAAGCTCCTGGGTTGCGGGGTCAAACTTCTCACCCATGAGCTCACCCGAGACGATTTTCTCGCTCGCAATGGGCTTTTCCCGCCACGTTATACGGACGGGAAATTTTTGAAGCCGATCGTCCTCCATCGGCCGCCCGTTGGATGACTGTATCCGCGCAAGAATCATCGGCGAAACGAAATCAAGCTTCGTATTCTCTTTTTGAAGAACAGCTTCGAGCCTCTCGAGTTCGGATTCAGGGATATTAAAGAGGAAAAAGTCGGGAGCTGTTTCGAGCGACGCCCCGTCGCGAAGTTCTGCACCGAGTGACACCATGATTTGGCCGATCGCGCTGGCAACAAACGTCGAAAGCCCAATGGCAAGAAACGAAAGTCGAACCGCGAAGCGAGCTCGAGACAACTGCGTTCCGGCGAGTCTTAAGAGCGAACCATAAGAGCCCGTCGCGTGGGAAAAAAATTTGGCGATGGCCCGAAAGACGAAGACGCCCGTGAAATGAATGACGAATGTTGCAATGACGAAGCCTAAAGCTAGCTGAGCCCCGCGCAGAGCATCGCGCGTGAGCCACATCGAAAGCCCCGTCAGCGTCACAATCGCAAGCCCCGCCGTCAATGCTGTGGCCGAACGGACAAAAAATGTTTTGGGGCCCGTTTCCATCGTGTCGTCCGCCGCACCCAATGGTGAATCCTGGAAAAGGTCCACCAGCTTCGAGCCGCTCAACCGAGCAGCAAACGGAATCGTAAATATAAGGGACGACAAAAGTGCCGTCACAAATAGGACCAAGACATCTTGCCATGAAATAGAAATTTGAAATTCACCAGAAACCGATTTTGCCAGAACTGACGCGACTAGAGGCTCAGCCAATTTGGCGGCCGCAAATGCGATCGCAAGTGCGATGCCTGAAGAGAGTAAAGTCAAAAGAGTCACCCTCAAAAATTCGAACTTCAAAGTGTCTCGCGCTGAAGCTCCAAAAACCAAAGAAACGGCGGCGGCTCGCATACGTTCAATGGCTTGCGTGCGAAGAATGTAGAATGCTCCTGCCCAACCCAGACCAAAAAGTGAAACAGAAACGACGGCTAGATAAAGTGAAACAAAGTCTGTGAATCGCTCGACACCTTGGATGGAATCATCAGGTGTTCGCAAAAATAAATCGGGATCACCTAAGGCTTCTTTCACTTCGTCGGTGGACCGAACGGGCTGCTCGGTCTCAAGATAAATCCGATGAAACACCTGGCTGCCAAAACCAAGAAGTCCCGTCGCTTGCGCTTGTTCAATGGGAATGTAAGCTCGGGGCGCAAAGCCAAAAGCACCGCGACTCACACCAGGCGCCAGCTGAACCGCGCGCTCAATTTTAAATTCGATTTGTCCTATCTTTAGGCTCTCACCAACATTGAGACCCAACGCCAACAGTGCATCGCTTGAAAGCCAGACGGAACTTCCTCGGGGCGAAGTTCTCTCCTTGGACCCATCGGCGAATACAAATTCACCGTCGATCGGAAAACCATTTTCTACGGCATGGACCTCGATCAGCGCCGTCAAGTTTTGAGTCCCGGCGACCATCGTAACAAACTCAGTTTCGCGAACCCGAGTTTTCACACCATAGCGGTCTGCCACACCGGCAATTTCGTCGTCGCGAATCGGGCGATAGGCCGTCACAGCAATATCCGCCGTCAGAGCTCGACGGGAATTTTGCGCTAGAAATCCCTCGACGGACGATCGCAAGAGACTAGAGACAAGGGGCCCTAAAAAACTCAAAATCAAAATCGCAAGAATCAACCACGACGAGCGCATCGAACGCAAAAGGTCCGTACGTTGGTAGCGGTTCACGTGCTTGCTCCATGACTCAGCTGGCCTTCGGCCAGATATAAAATTCTATCGCAACGTTTCGCCAGCAGGGGGTCATGCGTGACTAAAACAACAGCGGCCTTTGCTTCTTTGGCCGATTCAAAAAGAAGATCCATGACGGCTGTTCCCGTCTTTGCATCAAGACTACCCGTCGGCTCATCGGCAAAAATCAAAGGACAGCCCATAGCAAGAACTCGCGCAATCGCCACGCGTTGGCACTCGCCTCGACTGAGTTGCTCGGGAAAGTGATCGCCGCGATCACCGAGCCCAACTCGCACCAATTTTTCTCGCGCCAAGGCATCGGCTTCCACCGGATTTCGGCCCGCCAAATCCAGCGGAAGTCTTACATTTTCCTGCGCGGTAAAATGATCGAGTAATTGAAACTGCTGAAATATAATTCCTATCGAGCGAGCGCGAAAACGGTTGAGGTCCGTCGCCGACATTTTGGCCAGATCCTGACCAAGGACCTCCACCAATCCCGAATCGCCATGATCCAACCCCGACAAACAACCAAGAAGTGTCGACTTGCCGCCGCCGGATCGCCCCATGATCGCAAGGCGCTCGCCCTCTTCAACTTGAAAGCTGATTCCCTTTAGAACTGCAAGACGATCCTCGGACTTTGACGGAATTAAATAGGACTTCATCAAAGATTCAACACGCAGAACCGTTTTCATTTTTTTTCTCCAAGATTCTCACTGGACTGCTCAACTGAAAGCTTTTTTAAAATGGGTTCGATATCGCGAACAACGCGGTCAGCAATCAGCTTGTGACCTTCAGCATTGGGATGCTTCATGTCCGCTTGGTTAAACTCTTTCTGAAGAGCGACGTCCTCCAAGAGAAATGGAATGAGCGCTACTTTCTTTTGTTTCGCCAGCCGCGGAAAAATGGCCTCAAAATTTCGAACGTAGTCTGGACCAAGATTGCTAAACATTTTTAGGCCCGCCAAGAGGACCTCGATCTTCTCAGCTTGAGCCAGATCGATCGCTTTTGACAAATTTCGCTCGATCACGTCAGGCGGCGTGCCCTTCATCCCATCGTTAGCGCCAAGAGCTAAAACGACAATTCGCGGACTCGCCTTGCTGTACCAACGAAGACGACGATCCGCCTCCGCTGTGACCGATCCGCTGATCCCCCCGTTGATTACTTTTACTTTGTAACCAAGCTCTCGAAGCTTCTCGCCGACGAGTTCTGGGTAGGATTCTTCAGCGCGAACGCCATACCCTTGCGTCAGAGAGTCGCCGATGAAAACGATCACCGTCTCCCCGGCAAACATCGGTCCAGGTCCTGCCGCACGCGCTTGCGAAAACGAGAACAAGAGCATCAGCAACACCAGGCCCAGCCCCCGGCTGGCTGCTAGTTTAATCAAAACGAGACTCTTCACGAAAAATTCCTTCCTGATTTGAGTCAAAGCAAAGCATCAGATTTAACTCACAGAATTCCTGTAGCTTACCGCCCGAGCCCTCTCTACAATAGTAAGAAATGTGATTCAGTGACGAGGATATATGAAGCCGACTGACAAAAAAGATGAAAGTGTTCGCAAAACATTGAAACAAATGAGCTGGAAAGAGATTGCTGGCGAAATCAATTGGGTCAGCGCGATTTTTCTTGTGATCACACCGCTTCTTGCCGTCATTTTGCTTCCACTTTATATTTATGAAAGTGGTTGGAGTTGGGGCCTTTCAGCCTTTCTTTTTACGCTCTACTCTATTTCAAACCTCAGCATCACAGTTTGCTATCACCGCTACTTCTCTCACCGAAGCTACGATGTGCCCACATGGGTGCAGTTTTTGTTTTTGCTCGTTGGCTCAATGGCATTTCAAGGTTCAGCACTTCGTTGGTCGACCGATCATCGGCGCCATCACCGCGTTGTCGACACTGACGAAGATCCCTATACAATCAACAAAGGTTTTTTCCACGCTCATCTTGGCTGGATGCTTTTTAAAGATCGACATCCCGATGTGGATGTCTTCCCTCGAGACCTCGAAAAAAACCGCTGGGTTTTTCTTCAGGACAAATACTACGTTCTGATCGCCACTTTCATGGGCTTTATCGTTCCAGGTTTTTTGGGGATGGCTTTTGGATTCGGCTTTTGGCCAGGGATGCTGATCGGCGGACTGACGCGAATCGTACTCTCGCAACACAGCACATTTCTCATCAACTCGGCCGCTCACACTTTCGGCAATCAACCTTACACTGACAAAAACAGCGCGCGCGACAGTTTCACTATGTCCGTACTGACTTTTGGCGAGGGCTATCACAACTACCATCACTTTTTTCAGGTCGACTATCGAAACGGAATCCGTTGGTACCAGTGGGATCCCACCAAGTGGGTGATCCGCACGATGGCTTGGATTGGAATGGCTAAGCGGCTCAAACGCGTGTCCGCGGATGAAATTTTAAAAGCTAGACTCGCGATGGAAGAAAAGCGCCTCGTCGCCAAAGGGGCCAGTATTGAGCGAGTTCGCGCGCTGAGAGAGCGAATTAGCGCCGCTCAGGCTCGCTGGAAGTCGATTCAGGCCGAGTTCGCGAAGTATAAGACCGATCGCCAGACAGCAATGAGCGACGCATGGAACAAAGTCTTGTTAGAAAAGCGGGCCGAGCTTGAGCTTGCGCGGATTGAGATGAACAATGCTCTTACAGCTTGGAAAATCTACGTCAAGACGTGGCAGAGGGCCACAGCAGCTTAACATCACAATTGCGGCCCGTTCTCTACGGGTTTGCCGTCGCGTTGACGCTGCTCGGTTTAGCCATTGCAACCGTTGAAACTCTGTACCGCAAAAACATCCTGCCAGAGCTCGAGAAACTTAGTTCCACGCAGGATGAACACTTAGAAACCTACCTCGCAGACATTGAGTTTCTGGAAAAATCCGAAATCGCACGCCTTCTTTCCGAGCTGACACAAGGATCACGCTCAAAAGCCAATCCGGAAGCTTGGCCGGAAATTGGGCCAGAAGATGTGCCAAAAGATGGCCCAAAAGATAGTTTGGCGGCTGCCGAGCGTGGCGCCGCGAGCTCGACACCACCACCTCAAGGTTCAATCGAAGCTGGGCCTTTTCTCAATGCCAAAATTTTTTGGAAAAATGCGAATTCCGAATTTGGCCGCAAAGAACCTCTCGTCGCTCCAGCGTCGCGCGAATTCGTGATGCGCTATGAAGACAATTGGATGAAGGGTCGCAATTTTCTGGAGCGCCAGAGGATCAAAGCGGATGTTTCGATTTTCGACAAATTGGACGATTTCAAAACCTGGGATTTGGAAAGCGAATCGCCACTTGCTCCTTTGATCGACGACGGCGGATTTGTAAATCCGGCGGACCTTCCTGTGCCCGACAGTCTTGATTTACTCACGGCTATAAAAGTGCGCCTCATCAAAGGATCAATTGATGGAGAGCCTCTGACCGCCCTAAAATCCATCCGAAAATTCGCGATGCTTCTTTTGACCACTGAGAATTATCAAATGGTGATGACGGGATTGGTTGCGCTTGATCTTGAGCGCCGTGCCTACCGCGAGTATGTGGAACGAGAACTGATCGACCGCGCCGCGTGGAGTCCCATCGATACAAACACAGCCGCGCGTGCGAGCCGCGCCTTCAATGCGACGGCCGGTTATTTACGGGCTTCGACAAGCACACCAGTCTTTAAAAAGATTTTCTTTAGCGACATCAAACCGCCAGGCCTTTGTGCGTCGGCGAATCTTCAACTGTCGGCCGAACTGGCTTACCGGAATCGCCTCACCGGTTGGTGGCCGTTTGAAATCTCGTTTCGTGAGGGCTTTTCGAATCTTGATAAAGCTTTTGAGAGCGGAAAGTCGGTCTGCCGGTGGAAAATGTTGAGGGCTCAGTCCGAGAATGGCGGTTTTCGAGGACCTGCTCCAAACGCTCCGCTGATTCTTCGAGATCTTCCTTACTTCAGAACCCTTTTCGCGCTTCGCGATTGGGCGGCGTGGCCCATGCATTTTGATGGGTACGAGCGTCGCTAGCACCGGTTCACTTTCAAACTCGAATTTTCCCGTTATTTCGCGCGCCAGTTGGGCGGAACTTCGCGACGGTAGGCGTCAAACAGGAAGCCGCCGTAAGGTGCCAGCATTTCTTCAGCCATTCGAATGACGGCGCCCGTCTCGCTTTGCTGGAAAAGCTGTTCAAACGCTTCTGAAAATTTGCGCGCCATGACCGGATCCAAAGTGCGCATTCTTTTGAGCAAACCTTTTCCCTCACTGGTCCACCCACCGCGCGAACGGCAGTAAAAATCAGCAAGTTCGCCGTAAACACGGGCGGCGGCAGCATTTAATTCGTGGCGTGACCGTGGGTCGCGAAGATCATCGACCAATTCAGAAATGTGGTAACGACGATCCTCGATATCTTCAAAACTGAGTTCGGGCGGACCTTGTTTTAAAACATCGGCGGCCAAAAGTTTTGCTTCCCTTGTCGGCGCGCATTCGCCGGGGACCTCAAGACCTTCTTTGACCATTTCACACAAAGTCGCCGAGCCCTGTGGCTGATCAACCCGATACATAAAGTAGCGAAGTGTTTCGAGATCGTGAATAAAGGCCTCAACAGGCCAGCCCATATGGGTGAAGGACTCGCGGTAGGCGGCACGAACATTCGGAAAAAGAACAACGAGATCAAGATCCGAGTACGAAGAAGCTTCTCCGCGCACGACGGACCCTGCGACAAGTACGGCACTCGCGCCTTGATAGCGCGACTGAAAGAGATCTTTCGCCGTAAAGATAGGCGACTGAAGGGGCGAAGCGCGAAAGTTCGATGGCGGCTGAGTCATTTGTGCCAACGGTCTTAGGTGAAAATGTCCGCCAGTCCAAGTCATTTTTCGAAGCCGAAACCGAAGCCAGTATCTGTGTCAGATTCAGGGTCAGTTCAGCGGCTCGGTTGGCCGTATTTTTAGGCGTTGCACCCGGGGGCCCCCGAGGGTATCACGAACGTCTTAAAAAGTGAGGTTTTGAAATGGCGACGACAGCACAGAAAAACTTGTCTGCAAAAGATGCGACCAACATGAACGCGGGCGTTCGACACTTCATCGACCATCACTACCGACACTTTAATGCGGCCGCTTTGAAAGACGCAGCCCAGGCTTACGAAAAGCATATCGATGGCGGCGGCAAAATGCTTGTCACGTTGGCAGGCGCGATGTCGACGGCGGAACTTGGAATTTCTTTGGCCGAGATGATCCGCCAAGACAAAGTGCACGCCATCTGCTGCACGGGCGCGAATCTGGAAGAGGACGTTTTCAATTTGGTCGCTCATGACCACTACGTCCGAATCCCCAATTACCGAGACCTAACGCCTCAAGACGAGCAAAAGCTCTTGGATCGCCATCTGAACCGCGTGACCGACACCTGCATCCCTGAGGAAGAGGCCATTCGCCGAATTGAAAAATCCGTTCTTCAGCATTGGGAAAAAGCCGACAAAGCTGGCGAGCGATTCTTCCCACACCAGTTCATGTACAAAATCTTGCTGAGCGGTGAATTGAAGCAGTATTACCAGATTGATCCAAAAGATTCGTGGCTGATGGCTGCAGCAGAAAAAAATCTTCCGATGATCGTTCCCGGCTGGGAAGATGCGACCCTTGGAAATATCTTCGCTTCGTACGTGATCGATGGCGGTATCAAAAACGTTCACACCGTACGCAGCGGAATCGAGTACATGACCGAGCTTGCAGCTTGGTACACGGACGTGGCGCCAAAATCATCGATTGGGTTTTTCCAAATCGGTGGCGGCATTGCTGGCGATTTCCCGATCTGTGTCGTCCCGATGCTTCACCAAGATTTGAAGCGCGATCACGTTCCACTCTGGGGCTACTTCTGCCAAATCTCGGATTCGACCACTTCTTACGGTTCGTACTCAGGAGCTATCCCGAACGAAAAAATCACGTGGGGAAAACTGGGCGTCGAAACACCGCGCTATGTGATCGAAAGCGACGCCACCATCGTAGCACCACTGATCTTCTCGTACGTTTTAGGAAAGTAGTGGCTTCGAAGGGGCGCCGCCGATAAATGTCGGCGCCTCCAACGTTCACCGCGGCTCAACCCTACGTTCACCGCGGCTCAACCCTACGTTCACCGCGGCTCAACCCTACGTTCACCGCGGCTCAACCGTCCAACGCTCGCGCACGCTCAACCCGACAATTTCCAAACTTGATTTGAATCGTAAATCTCTCGCGCGAGCGCAATGGCTTGTGCCGTTGGTAGTCCTTGAGCTTCAAACTCGTTTTTTAGGACGTACCGGTCGATCGTTCGCCAGCCGCTACGGCCGTGAACGACTCTAGAAAATGGAATCGCATCCCAAAATTTTACACGCTCGCCATTTTCATTTCTTAACGGGTTCCCTTTGAAAGCACCACCCACTTCAAATGCAATTCGGGCCGTGAGCAGTCGAATCCAAGAATGAAATCGCCGCCGCGCCAACATTGTGCTTCCCGGCAGCCTCACAACGAGATGTAGGTGATTGCCAACATTCACGTACTTCTGAACTTTCACACCGTACCGTTTCGAAACTTTCGTCACAAGATCGTTAACTATGATCTTGTTCGCTCCAAGCATCGTTCGCTTTCCCGTCGCCAACTTTGAGCGAAAGCAAACATGGATCGGCTTTTGGCTGCTGAGAGGACGATGAGTCTTGGCGTGCGTGTCGCGACCAGGCGCACGTTCAGCTCCGATGAATGTATCTTTAAGACGCGGCAAAAACGAAAGCTGCCCGGATCGACTCCGTCTTTGGCGCCGGGCGGATGTCTTTTTTTTCGTCGTGCCGCCCGAAGAACCGCCGTTTCCAGCCGGTTTGCCGAGCGACTTACCCTTCTTGGTTTGAGATATGTTTCGGCTTTTGACTGCAGTTTTCATCTTGCGGAAGCATATGTATTTTCATATACAAAATCAAGTGTCTTTTCTAATAAGAAGAGACGTTCGAGGAGATTGTCTAGAGTGAGAGTTGCGCTTGAAGTTAGACGGTCGGCTGCGAAATTTGTACTTCAGCCTGAGGTGGTCTCATTGGACTTGAGTTGGGTTGAGCGTGCGCGAACGTTGGATCGTCTGAGGAGTTACCCATAGGACCTGCAAGGCACCCTCACATATGCGCATCCAGAGCCGAATTGAAAAGCCCGCCCAGAGCCAAACCCAGAGCCAGGGTCTGAACCGGGCTCGGGCTTCAATTTGCCAATGGGTGGTCGCTGATTAGCGAGCGAGGCAGGCTTGCTGTTGGTCGGCGCGGAAGTCGTCACCGAGGCTTGCTACCGAGCGAGACGGTGTTTGGTTGAGCACACGAATTGACAATGGAGCATCAGTGCCGTTAGCGACGACGTCTGTCGCTTGAACATCTAGATCAGAGACGAGATCGGACGCTCTCCCATCCAAATCAATCGACGCGATATCCGTCGCTGCGCCTTCGACATCAACAGCTCCCACGCCGCGCACGCCGCAAAGCTGCGAGCAAATGCACATCTGATCAACTTCTTTGCTGCTGGGCGACTTTCCAGAAAGCTTGGCAATCGCGTTTCGGTAAGCGACACCGGCTTTCGCTCCGACGACTTCGCCGGTTCCAGAGACGAGCTTTTTTGCCGAATCCATCACGGCACGAACTCCGCTCAGTGCTTTCGCATCAAATCCAGAACCGGGAGCCAAAAGCGCTGCCGTGGCCTGTTTGTTTGGTGCGGCTGCTGCGACTTCAATCGCAAGAAGTCCTGCTTCACGCACTCGCTCTGCATCTGCCATGTCGCGAACAACTTCCGCCGATTTTGCCGCAGATTTTTCTCCGGACTTCGCCGCGGAACTTCCTGCAACAACGTCCGTAACCTTTGCGAGGTCCGCAGAATACTGCTTTCGCTCGGCCTCCGACATACCCTTTGTCACTTCGGCATACTCTTGAGCAACAACCAGGTTCGGTTTTTCAGGAGTTCCAAGTGCACCAGCTTTTGCCAAGGCTTCGAAACTCGCTTCGTCACTCGCCGCAGGTGCCCGACCAAGAAGTGACGAGGCCGCTTTTCCGCCCAATTCATCAAGCTTCGTTTGTGCGGCCGCTTTTGCAGCAGCAGTTGCTGCGGAACCCGCCGTGGTGGCGAGCTTCACAACATCACCCGAACTGCCGGCGCCTGTTTTTAACTGACCTTTGGCGACAGCCGCGGCGCTAAATCGACTCAATGCTTTTGATCCGACGGCGACGGCACCGCCGACGACGGCGCCTGCTCCCATAAAGTCGAGCGGTGTCAGTAAAATCCCGATCGACGCGGACGACTTTGCTTCGTCGACATCTTTAGCTTCGACCAAACCAGTTCGCGAGTCTTGGGCGAGATCACTGGCTCGAATCACATCAGACGCGGTCATTGCTACTCCACCAACTAGACCCGCAGTGACAGCGAGGTTTGCCGAAAGTGATGCAGCACCTGCCGTCATCGCCGAACCCATCATTGCCGCTGCACCCGGCGCAAGAGCGAACGCGACCGAAGTACCTACAGTCGCAGCCGCAAGGTAAGCAGCGTTTCGGCCTTCAACTGTTTTCAACTGATTGAAGCCCGCCGTCGCAATCGCGCAGCTGGAAGCTCCGCCCTTGTTCATTTCTTCTGTCAGCATCTTATCAATCAACGTGCTGTAGGCCGCGTACTGAAGAAGCGACGAATCTACTTTTTTCGCCGTTAGGTCGACCTTTTCGCCGGGCTTGCGGCTCATTCTGGTCATCGACTCTTTCACATCTTTCACAAGAAGTCCGACACCGGCCGCCATAACGGCATCCGAGGCTTTTGCATCACCAATGTAAGGAAGCTCTGGAGCCTTCGAAATGGCCTCGTTGTATTTCAGAACCTGCTCACCGCGATGATTCGCAAGTGCAACACGAAGTTTTCGAGTGAAGTTCTCGGGACGCGAAAGGTCTGCCCTCTGTCTTACGAGGTCCGTTTCGCGACCACGAACTTTAAGTGGCTTTAAAAGCTCTTCGATCTCTTGCTCATGTTCTTTTCGAGCCTTAGCAATGATCGCCTGATAATCTTTTTTTGCAGCCGCTACTTCGGCCGATGTCATCGCTGACATTTTCGGACCGAACGCAAACGCACGACTCGCATCGAGTTCTTCGTTGATCAAAAGCGACACATCGCCAGTCGCAGCCACTCGCTGAAGATCGCTCTCTGACGGAACGACCATCCTCGCCAAAGCTGCGCGGAACGAACTAACATTGGAGCTGATTCTTTGGCGAATCGCGCCGACGGAACCCTCACACGTCGAGTCTTTCTTTGTGCCTGAAAGGCAATTTTTCGCTAGCGATTCGTAATGCGATACTTTTTTTGTCAGCTCCTCAGAAGCGCGCACGCGAACTTTCTCTAAAAAAGCACCAAGCGCCACTGAGCTTGAAACGTTTTGACCAGAGACGACTGTTCGAGATGCAAATACGCCAGAGTCCGGAACGACTTGAACTTTCAGATTGCAGCTTGCGACTTTCGAATCACACGACTTTTCGCGAGCCTGCCAGTATTTTGAATTCTTCTGATAGTCAGAGCTTTCAACCATCAACTGACCAGAGCACGAGGGATAAGGAGACTCCTGCCCACCCATTTTAACTTCGTCTGGCGTAAGCTCTTGTTTTTTGTTTGCCGATGGCGTGGAAACCTTGGCCGCTGAACTTCCCACCACTTCACTTCGAGTGACTTCCGAAAGCGCCACAGAAGGAGCGAAAGTCGCCAGGCTGAAAACCTGAAGACCTGTAACAAAGCCAGTTGTTAAGCCCGCTGATAGGCACGTCGATAGAAAGGAGAACCCAACAGATTTATTCATAATGTATTTCATCATTATGCTTATCGGAATTCCATTCTGAGACTCGAGAGAACTGGCCGAAAAGACAGTCTCAGGTTGAGACAGGGAGCTCAATTCGGAAAGTCGTACCTCGACCCACTTCGGACCGACCCTCTATTTTGCCGCCGTGGGACTGGATGATAGCCTGGGCCATAGATAAACCAAGACCAAATCCGCCCGTCTCACGCACCCGAGACGAATCTGCACGAAAGAACGGCTCAAACATACGCTGACTCTGCTCATCCGTCATTCCGAGTCCGTGGTCTTGGATCTCGACGACAAAAAGGTCGTCACCATTTTTAGACGCTGCTTTTTCCATTCGGATCTCTACGGCGCGAGTTTGGTGTTTGGAAAACTTGATGGCGTTCTCGATCAGATTTCGAAGGGCTCGCTTCATGAGTCGCGGATCGACAGGCAAAATCCACGGCCCCTCCAGAACACGGTATTCGACGCCCGGCTTCTCACTTAAAAGTGGGTTTAATACATCGCGCAGTACCAGACTCAAATCTGTCGGCTTTTTTTGGAGGTGACGCACATCACTCCCGTCATGACCCACCGATTCAGATAAACGGTAGAGCTCCAAAAGTTCCGAGACCAGCTCTTCCATCTCTCGAACATCACTTTGGATCTGTTGTCGAAGCTCAAAAGCCGCACTCGCGGTGGGCAAGCTTTCATCTTTCACGGCGAGGTTTTGAGGAAGCATCTCGGCCGCCATTTTTATTCGGCCCAAAGGACTTCTCAACTCGTGGCTTACGTCCATCAGAAGGCGATCTTTTGATTTCAACTGCAGTTGAATTTTTTCAGCCATTCCGTTGAAAGCTTCAGCCATGTGGCGAAACTCACCACGAGTCTTGATCGAGACCCGGTAATCCAAATTGCCCTTTGCAATTTCCCCGACTCCCACCATGAGCGGTTTCATAGGGCGCAAAAGCCAATTCGTTACAATCAAGATGGTCAGCATCAAAAACGCCATCGTGAATGCAAAGCCGCTGAAAGCCCTGAGGCCCGCCTGAAGACCTTCGCGAAAGGGTGCAAAGAAAACATAATTCCGCCCGTGTCTTTCGACGACGGCAAACATTCGACTGTCTACGCGACCAATAAGAAAATCTCCTAGCCTCGATTTTAGAGACGTCGGGCGTAAATCTCTAAGCCGTTCTTCATTTCTAATTTCGTTTAAAACATCATCCCACTTCGGAAGATCCACGGTCGTCGCAAACAAGACGGTTTCCCCTTCTCGAACCAAAAGGTCCAAGCGAAGATCCTTAAGTAACTCGCGCGCACGAGTTTCCTTCGGTGGATTCTCCATTTGATCGACAACGTTAATGAGATGCGCGCGAAGATTGATCCAAACGACTTTGGGAAGCTGATCCCGCCATGGACCGCGCCAGGGCTTGGAGAATCCCCACGCCAAGGCTCCGAGAAGGATCAGCGCCGCCGTAAAAATAATCGCGACTTTCGCGCCCAGTGTGAAACTGCCGAACTTGTAGCGAAGACTCCTCATGGCTGTTTCACAACGGTGCCGATAAAGGCGTAACCTGTGCCCCAAATAGTTTTAATGAACTGCGGATGCTTTGGATCGTCTCCCAGCTTTTGCCGCAGGCGACTCATGGTGATATCAATCACTCGATTGGTTGCATCCCATTCGACGCCTCTCAAGGCCTCCATAATTTGATCTCGGTCCAAAGATTCACCGGATCGCTGCATGAGAAGCTCAAGAGCCGCAAATTCCGACGTCGTCAGCTGAAGATTTCTATCCCCGACACGCGCCTCACGCTGCTTTCGGTCCAGCACAAGAGACCCAGCAGTTAAAGTAAATGATTCGGGGGCTTCGCTCGGACTCAAAGTATTTGATCGTCGATGCAGCGCTTGAAGTCTTGCGACCAGTTCGCGCGGCTCAAAGGGTTTGGGAAGATAGTCATCTGCACCAAGTTCAAGACCCACAACGCGGTCGGTGACATCTCCTCGAGCCGTCAGCATTAAAACTGGAACGGTCGATCGCTCTCGAATTTCACGCAGCACTTGAAAGCCATCAATTTCTGGAAGCATCAAATCAAGAATCACGACGTCGAATTTCTCTGCCCACAACTTACCAAGACCAGCGCTGGGTCGATCCACCGTCTCCAGCGAAATTCCAAACGGCTCGACGTACTGCTTCGTCAGAGCCGTAAGTTTCACATCATCGTCGATCATTAAGGCTTTCATTGTTCTAGCTTATTACGAAGGCGCTGCGACGGGAAGCCGCCACAGACCGGTTTGAGCCGCGTTCAACACTTTGTTACAACTCGTTTCACAGTTGAAAAGACTTTCTAGCTCACTTTGCTACGCTAAAAATGGTAGAAAACTGATGTTAAACTAAACTGCGCTTCAAAACCCGGAGGTTCACCCAATGACCAAACCCACTCGCCGTCTTATCACGACCGCCGCTGCCCTCGTCGCACTCTTCTTGGTCTCTGGCTGCAAAATGAGCCCCGAGGAAAAAGCTGAAAAAGCGACGAGCATCGCTACGAGTAAACTCGATCTGGATCCGACTCAAGAAGCTGAGTTCCAAAAGTTGGCGCAACTGGCCGCCGCCGATTACAAAGCTATGCGGGGCGAGCGAAAAACAATGGCCGCAGAGATCGAAAAACAAATTTTGTCCGAGAAAGCCGACACAACGGCAATAAAGTCTATGCTTCAGGCTCAAAGCAAAAAGCGCGATGAGCTGACAACAAAGTGGGTTGATCTTACCGCGGGCTTTCACTCGAAACTAAAGCCCGAGCAGAAACAAAAAGCGCTGAAGCTTTTAAAGAAATTCACTGATCGATGGACAGACCAGGACGAGAAGTAACTCGGTCGTTCTCGAAAGCGGCAATCACCGCTTGAAACCACGGGCCGAGTCGTTCGGGCTCGGCCTTGTGGCTCATACCCGGAACCGGAATCACAAAGCCTGGCTGAACAACCGACTCGTGGAATGTCGTAAATCCATCGTTGGGACCTTTTCCAATCATTGCGCTTTCAACGGCGGAGGGAAACCCGACCATAGACACACAAGCAAAAGGAAGTCCGCGAAGGTCCACGGGGCACCGTAAACGCGGGTTCATGGAGTCCAATTGACGGCCGATCGAGGCCGGTCGACCTTCCATCCAGTTTCTGAACTCGGACATTTTGCGACCCAATAAATTTTTGCGAAGAGACGTTACACCCGAAGCACCTTGAACATGACCCGCGACATTGACCCACAACTGAAGGCCCGCAAGTTCGTGAGGCGATGTTTTGAGAAGCTGCTCCAGCAAGAGTCGAAATTCTGCCGCGCCTTGCCCGAGAGTGGCGATGATTCGGCGATCATGAGGACGAGAAAGAAGCTCTTCACGAATCAGTTCCGCATTCGCCAAAAGTCCGTTTCGCTTTTCAGTTTGAAGGACTTCTGTAGTGACGCCGGCTTTACGTCCCCACGCTCGCCACGTCTCGACATGAGCTCCCCAACCGGCACCCGGGCCGACACTCTCAACCACGCAGAGTTCAGCTCGTTCGGCGATGGGTTTAAACCCTTCGGTGCCGCGCGAAAGTTGGACATCGCGGTACATTCGGTCCACACGTTCCAAAAAGTATCGGTTCGGACGAAGAGTCGACAAAATTTTTATCAGCGCCATCGAAACCAAATCAAAACCAAACGACCGAGTCATATCTTCCAACTCACGCACATTCGGAAGTCGATCGGGAAACGCGTCGACGATCAACTTCGCCTTGTGAGCCAAGTTCACCGGCGTGCGATCTCCCGCGTCCGGAACTTGCGGCCACCCCAAGGCGACCTCTGGCTTCACATCTGGTTGCATTAGGGCTTCTTCTCTTCGCTAGAAAGATCTCCGGGAACATTGCCCATGGGCTGCGAAAGTCGACGCGTGTCTTGTTTGAGGCGCGCTTGCTCGTCTTTTCGAGACTTGAGTTCAGCTTGGCAAATTTCCACTTTATCTTCGTATTCGTCTTGGCGCTTCTGCAGAACAAGTTTGTACTGCTTAAAGCGGTCGATTCGATCTTTCAAAAACTCTTCGCTGACACCGATCAGCTGCTTTTTATCGTCGAGACCAATTTTGTACTCTTCTTCTTTGTCGGTGACGCGATCGATAGGCTCGGTGAATTGAAGTTTTCCGTCGCCCCCCAAAGACTTCAGAGAAATATCGGCGCGGCAATCTTTCAGAACTCCATAAAGACCTTTTGAACCGTACTTGCGGTTTCCGTAAACGCGGTCTTCAAGTTCGTAGACTTCATTTTGAAGACGCCGAAGCTCTTCGTTCATCATAACTTTCTTTTGAACGATCATGTTTCCGTCTTTGACACCCAAAGCCGTATCGCCCGAAATTTGCCCCTTGTTGTCGATGGTCGTGTCGACCGTCTCGGCTTTGTGCCGATTGCTAGAGCATCCGCTCAATGTCCATGTCAGCAGGCCGGCCGAGAGAAGTACAAGACCGAGAAAAGAAAACTCGCTAAACAGAGACTTTAGATTCTTGGAAGGGCCCATATTGAAAACGACTCCTTGATGCGGATTTCTAACGACTTCGATTCATTCTTACTCAGCGTAGAGATCCTTTGCTACTTTCTCCATCTGTTTTTTTCGGGTCTTGGTTTCCGGGCTATTAACATTTCATTTCAACAGGTTAACGCGTCGCGATTTCGACTTTGACCGCCAAAGTGCTGTGACGGAATCGTTCCAACTGCGGTACGATCTCAAGGGTGGAAACAGCGTCTGACATTTTAGTTAAAAAATACGGGGGCACTTCGGTCGGCTCCATCGAACGGATTGAATCGTTGGCCGACCGCCTCGCCAAAGAGATCCGTGCCGGCCAAAAACCCATCATCGTCGTCAGTGCGATGTCTGGTGAAACCAACCGACTGATCGCAATGGCTGAAAAGATCGATCCCGACCACCGAGGCGCCGCTTACGACATGCTGATCGCAAGTGGAGAGCAAGTTTCGATTGCTCTTTTGGCCATCGCTCTTCAAAAACGCGGCATCAAAGCACAGCCACTTCTTGCGTACCAGCTGGGCATTCGGACCGATGCGACGGCTTCAAAAGCTCGAATTCATTCGATCGATGTTGAACCGCTTCTCCACCTTGTCGCTCAAGATATCGTTCCCGTGGTGGCTGGCTTTCAAGGCGTGGACGATGAAAAAAACATCACAACCCTTGGGCGCGGCGGGAGCGATACAACTGCCGTGGCATTGGCAGCAGCACTGGCGGCTCATGCCGGAAGCTCGTCGCAAACTTGCGAAATCTACACCGATGTACCCGCTGTTTTCACGGCGGATCCTCGACTGGTTTCGCGCGCGCGTGAGATCCCTTCACTTTCCTGCGAAGAAATGATGGAGATGGCTGCACTGGGCTCGAAAGTGCTGCACATCCGCTGTGTGGAAATTGCTGCTAAGTACAGAGTTAAAATCCATTTGCGGTCGACCTTTGAAGAGCGCGAAGGAACGTGGATTCTTCCGGAAGAACTTGGGGAAATGAAACCGATGAACGGGAAAAATGTGAATAGTAAGTTTGAACCGAAGGTGAATATAAAAATCGAGCAGCCGGTCGTATCCGCGGTGACTCACGATGCAAACACCGCCGTCTTTAATTTGTTCCCGGTGCCTCGAGGCTCAACGTTTCTTGCCGAACTTTTCGATAACCTGGCGAAACGCGGTGTTGTCGTCGATATCATCACTCAAAGCGAGTCGGCCGACGGCCAAAGGCTTTCTTTTTCGGTCACAAAAGAAGATATTCCGTTATCGCGTCTGGCGCTCAAAGAGTTCATGGCGGATCCCGCCCACGTGACGCTGATTGAAAACATGGCTAAAATATCAGTGGTTGGTGTGGGCATGAGAAATCACCCCGGTGTGGCCGCTCGGTTTTTTGCGGTTCTTGCACGAAAGAATGTTCCGATTCAGATCGTAACGACTTCTGAAATTAAGATCAGTGCTGTGATCGATCAATCGCGAATCAAAGAAGCCGCCGAAGCGCTTCACTCTGAATTTGGCCTCGACGCCAACGACGCGTCATGAAATCTAAGCTTTCAGTCCCGTCCGCCTTCACCGTTCGAAACGGGCATATTGCACCGGGAAATCCCGTGGCGCCCAAGTCGGCGCCGTCCTCGCCATCCGCGGTCGCGGAACTGACGAAGGATTTTGAAACACCTTTTTATTTTTACAATCTCGACCATGTTCGCGCGCGAGCCGAGTTTCTAAAAACGGCACTTTGTGAATCCCAGAAGCTTCCCGTCGCGATTCACTATGCCGCAAAAGCCAATGCCAATCCGGCAATTTTGAAACTGTTAAAATCCCTTGGCCTTTGTGTCGACGTCGTCTCGTCGGGCGAAATCGACTGCGCGCTAAGGAATGGTTTTGACGCCGACGATATTCTTTTTTCAGGTGTCGCAAAAACACGCCGCGAGCTTGTACATGCTCTGAAAATCTCGGTGAAGCAGATCAATATTGAAAGCCTCGGCGAACTTGAGCGGCTTGAACAAATTCTGATCGCGTCACCGGCGCTTTTACCGGCGGGACAAAAAATCTCGGTCGGACTTCGTCTAAATCCGAACGTCTCCCCAGAAACTCACCCCTACATAACAACGGGGCTTAAAGAAAATAAATTTGGCCTCGAAGAAGATGCCGTCATTGAAGCCGTTCGGCGTATAACAAAAACTCAAGCACCGATTCAGTTTCGTGGACTGAGCCTCCACATCGGATCGCAACTTCTTGAACTTACGGCACTCAACGACGCTATCGGTATCGGCCTTGCTGTTCAAAATAAAGTCCGCGATTTTTTTCCAGCGTCCGAGAAAAGTGCTGTCGATCGATTCGATATCGGCGGAGGCCTTGGGATCAATTATGACTCTATCGATGAAACAGTCGAGTGCGACGTGGTCCAAAGCTACGCCGAGCTTTTAAAGAAGCATGTGGGCAGCGAACTGGACTCGGGTCGTCTTCGCGAATTGATGGTGGAGCCAGGGCGCTGGCTTGTTGCACGGTCCGGCCTCTTGGTCACAGAAGTTCAGTACACAAAAACGACTCAGCATAAATCCTTCGTGATCGTCGACGGAGGGATGAATCTTCTCATTCGACCGGCGCTCTATGAGGCTCATCACCGCATCGCCCCCCTCACTTCAGACACCAAGCCCGGTGAAAGCTCCACAAATGAGCCAGCCAAAAACGTCGATGTTGTTGGGCCAATTTGTGAATCTGCCGATTTTCTTGGTCGCGGTGTTATCCTCCCCAACACTGCGCCCGGAGACCGGCTTGCGATCTTCGACACGGGGGCCTACGGACGAACAATGGCCAGCAACTACAATCAGCGTGGCTGGCCCGCAGAGTATGTTTACACCGAAGGCCGCGTAAGTCGCATCGACTCTGTCTAAAGTACGTGACTCGGCGTTTTTCGCCGAGGTACACCGAAAAACTATGTCGATGTCACCTCCTCCAAAAGACCTCTTTGCTGTGCCCCTTCTTCAGCGCCTTTCCGCCGTCGCGGGAATTTATTCCGGCGAAGGCGTCAATCATGCGGGCGAGAAATTTGACGCGAAGTTTGAAATTCGATCCGAAGTCGACGGCGCGTTGATCGCCATCTCTTTTCTTGCGACAGAAAAAGAGGGCGAGGGCGCTTTTCACGAAGAGCGAACTTGGATCACTGAAGATCTCTTAACCGGAAGCGTCGGTCTTTGGACCGTTTCAAGCAATACTCCCGGAGTTTTGCAGTTGAAACTCATTGAGGATTCAAACGACGGATCATATTTGACCCGCGCCGTTTTTCGACTTGGAGATCCCGCCGATCTCACCCGCTTTCGCGAAGAAATAAGCTTGAGCGTTCGCCACGACGGCGCTCTTGAGTACGTATATTCTTGGGGCGTTCCTCACGAGAAATTTTCAGTGAAGTCGAAAGCACTTTTGACGGCCGAACACTCGCGACAGATGACAGACGACACAGAGCGCAAGCACCCGCATCTTGCCTGACACTTGCAAAGTCATGCTAGTCTAACCACTCTAAATGACAGAGGAGGATTGATGGCTAAAGACGCTAATGGCAGTGATCGCGCATTCTGGACCGCACGGTATCCCAAAGGAGTCCCTGCGACCGTCGAAGCGACAGTGAACCAATATCGCTCCACATTGGACGTCTTCGAAGAGACCGTCGGACGATTTCCGACAAAGCCCGCATTCACCTGCATGGGAAAGACCCTCACTTTTAGCGAGCTCAATCGCAAAGCTGAAAGCTTTGCGGCTTTCCTGCAAGGTGAACTGAAACTAAAAAAAGGCGACCGCATTGCGATCCAGATGCCCAACGTTCTTCAGTATCCGATCGTTTTGTTCGGAGCCATCAAAGCCGGCCTCGTCATCGTCAACACCAACCCGCTTTACACTGATCGAGAGATGAAGCACCAGTTCAACGACGCGGGCTGCACGGCGATCGTGATACTTTCAAACTTTGCCAACAACCTTCAAAAAATTCTTCACGAAACGAAAATTCAACACGTTATCGTGACCGAGCTTGGCGATCTTTTGGGATTTCCAAAAAGCCTTGTGGTTAATGCCGTCGTCAAACACGTCAAAAAAATGGTTCCGGAATTTTCGCTACCCGATGCGATTCCTCTCAATCAGGCTCTCGAGCGCGGCGCAAGACTCACCTGCACCCGCGTTCCGATGGAGCTCGACGAAGTCGCGTTTCTTCAATACACGGGCGGAACGACGGGCGTTGCAAAAGGCGCGATGCTCACGCACCGAAACGTCGTCTCGAACATGGAGCAAATCCGAAGCTGGATGCTTCCGCGCCTTAAAGAGGGCGAAGAGGTTGTGGTCTGTGCGCTCCCACTTTACCATATTTTTGCTTTCACAGTGAACGCGCTCGCTATTGCAAAATACGGCGGTCACAATATTCTTATCACCAACCCGCGCGACATTCCGGCTTTCGTGAAAGAACTTAAAAAATATCCGGTCACTGTCTATACCGGAGTCAACACTCTCTATAACGCCCTAATGAACAATGCCGAATTTCAAAAACTTGATTTTTCGACCGTTAAAGTCGCCGTCGCCGGTGCGATGGCCCTTCAAAAAGCAGTGGCGGTTCGCTGGAAAGAGATGACCGGATCCGTGATCGTTGAAGGCTATGGACTCACCGAAACTTCGCCTGTCGCCAGCTGCAATCCCATCGACGGAACAGATCGCGCGGGAACAATTGGACTTCCGCTTCCCTCAACGCTCATGAAGATGATCGACGACAATGGAAAAGATGTCGCCATCGGTGAAAGCGGCGAGATCTGCATCAAGGGACCTCAAGTCATGAAGGGCTATTGGAATCGGCCCGACGAAACCGCGAACGTCATGACAGCCGATGGATGGTTTAAATCTGGCGATATCGGCATTATGGATGCTGACGGCTTTAGCCGCATCGTCGATCGAAAAAAAGATATGATTCTTGTTTCTGGTTTCAACGTCTACCCGAACGAAGTTGAAGACGTGATGGCGTCGCACCCCGGAGTTCTTGAAGTCGCAGCTGTCGGTGTTAGCGACACTCATTCGGGCGAAGTCGTTAAGATCTTCGTCGTCAAAAAAGACCAAACTGTCACGGCTGAGATTTTGATCGAACACGCCCGCAAAGGTTTGGCCGGTTACAAAGTTCCAAAGTCCGTCGAATTCCGAAACGAACTCCCAAAAACCAACGTCGGCAAAATCTTGCGTCGAGCTTTACGCGAGCCAAAGAGCTGAGCGTTGTAACGCGGGCCTCCGGGCCCGCCTTTGGTCTTGCCTCTCTCCCTGCTGAATTCTTAGCCTTAGACCTATACCCTTCGCGCTCAAGCAGAGCCCGAGGAGTTCGGAACCTTCGGGTTCGAGGTGTTTTCAAAACCAGGGAGAGGTTTCATGACAATGACTGGCCGGTTCGCTTGCTCGCTTTTGACTCTGGTAACGACGTTAGCAGGCGCTATAGCAGGAACGTTGTCGGATACTTTTGCCCACGCAGGCCCCATTCACCCCTACGCCATCTATGGTTCCGACGACCGTCTGGAAATTTATGCTGACAAAGACCCGGCCCGCAAAATCTTGGCAGAGTCGGTCGTAGCGATCATCGATCGAAAGGACCTTCAGCTCTCCAGCGGCAATCTTGTGACCATCGCAGGGAAGCTTTACGGCGAAGTAAACGATCTTTGCCCCTCGGAAAGATTCGTTGAGCAAACCGAAACGGCTTATTGCTCCGGTTTTTTGGTGGCTGACAATATCGTCGCAACCGCAGGGCATTGTGTGACCGACAAAACATTCTGCAAGGACGCGCGCTTTGTTTTCGATTACATGCTCGATGATCACAGCCGCAATCCCAACACGGTCACGACCGACGATGTCTATGGCTGTCGCAAAGTTTTGCACGACGAAGTCACCTCGGGCGGAAGCGATTATGCACTCGTCGAGCTTGATCGACCCGTGGTCGGGCGTCAGCCACTGAGTTTCGCCACCAAACCGACCGGCGAAGGCGACTCAGTTTTTATTATCGGGCATCCCTCGGGACTCCCAGCGAAAGTTGCGGCCGGCGCGAACGTGCTTGAGGACTCGAGAGATTACTTCGTCACCAATCTCGACGCGTTCACGGGAAATTCAGGCGCGGCCGTCTTCAATCAAAATTACGAAGTCGTGGGGGTTCTTGTTCGCGGAGAAGTGGACTTCGTCGAAAAAGGCGGCTGCAACGTCGTCAACCGGTGTCCACTTGCGGGCTTGTGTATCGGCGAAGACGTTTCTAAAGCCGAGCCGATCGCTAAAAAACTCGCGAAACTGCAATCAAGTTCAAAAGTTTCGTCTAATTCGAGACCGGTTCGGTAAGCGTTTCAAGAATACCAGGCAGCACGGCCGTCCATTTATAATAATTTTTAACTGTGAGAGTTGCGTAAAACGTAGCTCGCGGTCATTGCGATATTTTCTGTCGTTTGGACCTCTATCGCTAAATTGCCTAGTGTGCTACCTTACCGGCCAACGACCCCAAGGAGGAAATCGTGGGCAAGAAGCTTTATGTAGGTAATTTATCTTATTCAACAACAGACGAAAGCCTTAACGGCGCTTTCGCCGCGTTCGGAACAGTTGCAAGTGCTCGGGTGATCATGGATCGAGAAACCGGTCGCAGCAAAGGGTTCGGTTTCGTCGAGATGAGCTCGGACGACGAAGCACAAAAAGCCGTTGTGGAAATGGACGGAAGAGATCTCGACGGACGCAACCTAAAAGTCGCCGAAGCAAAACCAATGGACAGCGGCGCGCGCGGCGGCGGAGGCCCACGGGGTCCTCGCGGTGGTGGTGCGGCTCGAGGTGGTTGGTAACGGCACAGCCTGCCCGCATTGCGGGCAGGCTGTGGATCTTGGCCCGGTAAACGTCATGTCTTTTTATGTCTTGATTGGCATTTTCCAGAGCGACGTTGTCGTTCGAAGAAAAACAAAGTTATAACGGGCCGATGGACACTATCCCTGTTTTCTTTCCCATGGCCGAATATTGGTGGTTTTACGCGGGCTTCACCGTTTTCGTCTTAGCAATGCTCGCTCTCGATCTTGGCGTCTTTCACCGATCGGCTCATGCTGTTTCCTTTAAAGAAGCGGCCGCATGGTCAGTGGTTTGGATCGCTCTTGCTCTCATCTTTAGCTATGCCCTTCACGAGTACGCGCACTACCGATTCCTCAACAGCGAGCGTCTTTCGCAATGGCCCGGGTTCGACCCCGCTATGGCAAAAAAATGGGCGGACCAAGTTTCGCTCGAATTTCTTACGGGTTATGTGATTGAAAAATCTCTCTCGATCGACAATCTCTTTATTTTCGTCTTGGTCTTTCGCTATTTCGCCGTATCCCCTCTCTACCAGCACCGTATTCTCTTCTTCGGAATTTTAGGCGCTCTGGTCTTCCGTGCGATCTTCATTTGGATCGGCGCAGCCCTCATGCAGTACGAGTGGATCGTCATGATCTTCGGTGGCTTTCTGGTCATCACTGGAATCAAGCTCGCCTTTTCCAATGAGCAAGAGATCGATCCTGAAAAGAACATACTCGTCCGAACGTTGCGTAAGTTCATCCCCGTCACAGCGCGCGTCGACGGACCTGAATTTTTCGTAAAACAAGTGCCCCAAAACAAGCTGTCAGACAAAGCCGCGAAAGCCGTGTGGCATGCGACCCCACTCTTTTTGTGCCTGACGTTTGTTGAAGCGACGGACATTATTTTCGCTGTCGACTCGGTTCCTGCGATTTTCGCTATCACTAAAGAGCCAATGATCGTCTTCACATCGAATGTTTTTGCGATCATGGGACTTCGAAGTTTGTACTTCCTGCTGGCTAACATCATGGACAAGTTCCACTTACTGAAATACGGCCTTGCGATCGTGTTGGTTTTCGTGGGCCTCAAAATGACGTGGCTCAATCACCTTTTTGGCGGCAAATTCCCGATCACATGGTCTTTAGGGATTATCTTCGGAGTCATCTCGGCCTCCATCGCTCTGTCCTTTATGTTCCCGGCAAAATCGGCTGAACCGAAGGTTTAAAGCCCTATTGCCTGCGGCGACGGTTGTAGTTTCACCGGGACTCGTATAGAGTCCCGCGTCATGAACTGCTCACAGCGACTCACAAACGAAGAAGCTTTTGAAAAGCTACAGGTCGCCCTGAAGTCACAGGGCGCGCGTTTGACCTCGCCACGAAAACTTATTCTTGAAGCTGCGCTGAAGTCTAAAAAGCCGTTTTCGGCGGAAGCTCTGCTCAGCGTTTTAAAAAGTCAGGCTGATCTTGCTACGATCTACCGAAACCTCGGTTTTTTTAATGAGATCGGTCTGATTTCACGGGTCGACATCGGAGGCGAAACCGCCGTCTACGAGGTCTCTTCAAAAAATGAAAACCACCATCACCACTATTTCGTCTGCAAGTCGTGCGGAAAAACCGAAACGCTCGAGAGCTGCTCGATGACTGCCGTCGAAGCGATCTTAAAGAAGAAAGGGTTTAAAAACCTTTCTCACCGCCTCGAGTTCACTGGGCTTTGCGCCTCTTGCTAGATGCACCCTGGCATTATTGCGAATTGATCGCATTAGTGTTGATTTATTCAAAGGCCCATGGCATCCAACTTGTTATGAAAACAAAACCACGGATGTCCTATTCGCTTTCGCTCGGTCTCTTGATCACTGCCGCTGGTCTGATTGGTTGCGTCGGTGGAAACAACCCTGACGTCGCGAACCCAAAAGCTGGGAAGCAAAGTGATACGCAAACTGTCTCTGGCATCCAATTCACGCAGCTTAAAAACGGTTGGATTCACTCGAGTCAGGCTTTTTCTGAAATTGAATCAGCCCATCACTACAAACTGAGTTTCGACATCGCGCCTGGCGGAAGCGTGATCCTTTCTGCCAACGGCCTTCTTTCACCAGGTTCCGATCGGATCGACCGCGGAATCGAATTTGAATTCCGCAGATCGCTTGATGCCAACGACCCACGGCTGACCGTGCTTGGCCGCGCAAGTGGCACTGAGGACGACTGGTCGGCTTACTTCGTTTCTCTCAATGCAACACAGACCGTGAATGTCGCCATCGACATCCACAACAACGAAGGTGATCAGGCGCACTTGGTCGCTTGGGGAGCAGGCGAAGAACCTATCTTCGAATCCTCGTCGCGCGAAGTTGGCGGGTCTCCGGGCCGCGGCTTTGGAACTTACTGGGGCTTTAAACTTGAACAGGCCGCACTCGTCTCTGTAGCGATCGAAAGTCCACGCGATGATCACTGAAAGAGGTCAGCGCCTCTTTCTTTTACTCCCACTATTGCTTCTTTTTGCCGCCGGAGTTTCGTCGGCGGGATTTGCGAACGAGGCCTCAGCTCAAGTGGCACCGTCAGCTCCATTAAACGTTGTCGTAACCCTTCCTGAAATCGGAGAAATCGTCGGAAAAATTGGTGGCGCAGAAGTGGTTGTTACCACTCTTCTCTCGGGGAGCGAAGACCCACACTTCATGGATGCGACGCCAAGTTTGGTTTCAAGAGTCGCGCGGGCTGACATCGTGTGCGCCATCGGCCTTGAACTTGAAAGCGGTTGGCTTCCGAAGGCCCTGGCGAAATCAGCAAATGCAAAAGTACAAAATGGTGGCGCTGGATTTTGTGAGCTTGGTCCACGGGTCGAAGTTCTTGGCGCGCAGAGCGGCGCTACGGATCGATCTATGGGCGATGTTCACAGGTCAGGAAATCCGCACTTTAATCTTTCACCAAAAGCTTTGGCACAAAGCTCACGGGCGGTGCTTGAAGTTCTTGTTCGCACCAGACCTATGAAAGCCGCGGACTTTGAAAAAAGGCAACGGGACTTCGTCACAGAAATGGTTCGCGTTGAGAAAGAGACCCGGGATATCTTGAGGCCCGCGATAGAGGCTTCAAAGCTTCGCGCGGTTGCCATTGAGTATCACAAAGAATTCGCCTACTTTTTCTCACTCTACGAAATCAACTCGATGGGCTCGATCGAGGAAAAACCGGGCGTAGCGCCCAGTGCCGGTCGGCTCGCACAAATTTCGCTTCAAGCCAAAAATGCTGGCGTCAAAGTCGCGCTGGCCAGTCTCACGGCACCGTTAAAACATGTAAGAAGATTCTCGGAGCTTTCGGGAATTCCTTTAAAAACCGTTCCGACCGTCATGATGACGTCGTCTCGAGAAAACCAAGACGCAACATCCATCGAGAAGGTTCAAAAATCCATCGCAAAGGCGATTGTCGAAAGCCTGTAAAGTCCGGCGAAATCTATTTCAAAACAAGCCTCAAACTCAATGTGCGAGCGCTTTCGTCACAGCGTCGACCGATCCACCCAAGCCATCTTTTTCTCCTATTGTGACTCCGTCACCATCGAAAGCGATCAAACGATTCGAATGAACAAAATCGCCGCCCGGTAGCTCTTTATACTGAATGCCCAACAGCGCCGCGACTTCTGTCGTTGAAGTCGGATCGGAAACGAGAAGATCCCACTGATCATCGAGATTCATTTTTTTCGCGAAAGCGCGAAGAGTTTCAGGCGTATCGTGTTTTGAATCGAATGAGAAAACAGTGAACCGAATCTGACGGCGGCGCTTTTCATCAAGACCGTTTTGCACGCGCTTCATATCGCTGATCAAAAGTGGACATGCTGAAGGACAGCGAGTGAAAACCATCGACATAAGCCTCGGCGCGCCTCGGAGTTTGTTGAACGTCATTTTCTGGCCGCGCTGATTGACCCAAGAAGTTTCACTCACGTAAACAGAGGCGCTGGCACCTGATGATTTTTCGTAGGCTTTTGGAAGCTCGTGCTCCACAGGGCGGTTTGTGTGGTGATCCGCATGATTTTTCCCGTGGGCGCACGCACCCAGGGCTAGTGTTGTTAAAACCGAGAGAATGACGTGAGTTACATTCATAATTTGGGACCACTTCTTTCTGGGTCGACATCATAGACACATCGAAATCCAAGTGTGCGGACAGATCGATTGGCTTTGAGGCTGCTTCGAAATGCGAATCTCATAAAATTCGCATACTGGGTTGGATCCTTTGCAGACAATGCGCCAGCGGCGCAAAAAAGCTGGTTGTCAGTAGCATTGGAAGATCTTGAGTCACCTTGAATTATCACGGACGCGAAGTCTTCGACCCACTCCCAATTTATTCCATGCATTCCACGGATACCAAATTTCCCAAGCTTGCCAGATGAGATTCGGGGTGGCGGCTGATCCATTGAATTCGGCCTCGCATACCAATCCGAAATCAGCGCGAACGCTTCGGGCGAATTTGTATCGGCTGCGTACTCCCACTCGGACACCGTCGGAAGACGTCCCTTTTTCTCACCGCAGTACTTTCTGGCAACAAACCAAGATATGGACGTCACCGGGGAATCAGAATCGCCGGAAGCAACATTTTCGGATGTCCAACTTTCTAGGTAAGCGCTGTCGGCGAAGCGTGGCGAAATTTTCCCACGCCCGAATTCAGGATTCCGCTGAAGAAATCGGGCGAAATCCTTTCGACTGACTGGATCTTTATCCATCCAAAACGAAACGATCCGTTGGTCAGCTTCGCCCGGTTCTCGAAAAAAGGGCTCATAGACTCCACTTGGAATTTGAATCACGGCGCGTGCGTGCGAAGGCTCGCACTGGGCCGCGACAGCTACGAATCCTAAAAAGTAGAGGCCGAAACGCTTCACTTCACCTTCTTCACATCACTTGTTGTGAACATCTTGGCTTTGTTGCCCCATGAATTTGAAACGAAGGTCAGTACATTGGCGATGTCTTCATCTGAAAGGCCAAGCGCTGGCATGACGCCATCGAATGCGACGCCGTTCACTTTGATGGGTCCGCTGAGACCCTTTTTTACGGTCTCAATGGCGCGCGTGCGATTGGCGAGGAGAAAGTCAGATTTTACGAGTGGAGGAAATGCACCGGCAATGCCTTCTCCGCCCGCCTGATGACAAGCGGCGCACGCGTTGAGGTAAACGGATTTTCCCGCAGCAAAACGTTCCTCAAAAGTATTGGTCACTTTTGGCGCGGCCGCTGTGCTTGCAATCGACTGGATGGCTCCGCCCTCGGGGAGATAAATCGCATCCACGGTTTTACCGGTGTAGATCTTGGCGTTCGCTGGTCCTTCGACCTTCAACATTCCGAGGGCACCTTTGTTAAAGGCACGGAAGATCGAATGATCGACAAGAATCAGTGTCGAAGGTACTTCGACTTTAAATTCGACGATCGCCGATCCACCGGCAGGCACGAGTGTTGTCTGCACTTGCTCTTGCGAAACCTTGATTCCGCCTTCGCCGTAAACCTTGTCGAAAACTTCCCCGATGACGTGAAATGAGGAAACAAGATTTGGACCACCATTTCCGAAAAATATTCGAACGGTTTCTCCGACCTTCGCATTGATGGCTTTATCGCCGTTCATTGCACCGACCGCCCCATTGAAAACAACGTACTCTGGCTGCTCTTTTACAGCTTTTTCCATGTCAAAGGGCTGAAGACCTTTAGCGCCGTTTTTTCCTTTGGGATAAAATTCGCTTTGAACAACGTAGAATTCACGATCGACTTTTGGAAAGCCAGCTTCGGGTTCAACCAAAATCATTCCGTACATTCCGTTGGCGATGTGCATGCCCACCGGCGCCGTCGCGCAATGATAGACATAAAGTCCCGGGTTCAACGCGCGAAATGAAAATGTCGAACTATGCCCTGGCGTCGTGAACGATCCTTCGGCTCCACCACCTTGACCAGTGACGGCATGCAGATCGATATTGTGTGGCATTTTTGATGACGGATGATTTTTTAAAGTGAAGTCGACGTAGTCCCCGTGACGGACTCGGATCATTGGACCAGGAACTGTGCCACCAAACGTCCAGAAAGTGTAATCAACACCATCTGCAAGGCGTCCTCTTAACTCCTTTGTTTCAATGCTCACTTTGATACGAGCCGGAGTTTTTCGATTTGTTGGCGGTGGAACATTCGGTGCGTAGGTCGGAGTCGTTTCAATGACTGGTAACTTAGTTATATCGATATTCAGATCGACTGCGGAAGCTTGGCCAGGGGTGAGCATAGCCAGTAAAAACAAAAACGCGTAAATCATGTTGCCTCATTCCATTTGTCGTCGAAAAGATTTTTGCAGCTTTCACAACTCAGCTCTTGCAACCTGCATGACGAAAACTTGCGACCCGCGAAGTACCTGAGTCCACTAGTAATTTCGTCTTTACCGCGTCCTTCAGCAGGCCGAATGGGACAGTATGGCTCATCTAACCCTCGCCGTGCTCGGACTAAATGTCTCGTGATTTCGGTCGCGATTTAACGAATGCGTAGCGGGTCGTGCCAGAAAGATTTAGCTTGAGAGTCTCCGCCGGTATCTTTTCATAGATTCGCGTCAGGTGCGTACGTACGGTCGGTATTGATATAAACAAAGCCTTTGCAATCTCTTGGTTTGATCGACCCTGGATTACAAGATCAAAAACCCGCTGTTGCGAGGGCGAAAGTTTGCAGTCCTTAACGGCCTCTCTCGCTTCCTGAAGCTTCGTCCGTACTGGAGAAAATATTGTTGTTAACGAGCGACCATCATTGATAACTACGGCATCAATCAATCGTATGTTTCCAATTCCATCGTCCGCAGATAGGCCGTACTCCACGCTCATACCAAGACCAGCGGCTTCGGCCTCCAAGATATTTTGGAAATTTCGCATACAAGACTTTTCGCAAACTTGGCCACTCATTTTGCCACAGACTTCTATACACTTACGATTTTGAAAAAGAACTCGCCGCTTGGAGTCTTTCACACAAACGCCGATCGAAGCAGGAAGAGCCTTCTCAATCGGGCCTAACTCAAGCTTGTCGAACTGCTTTTCCATACTCGAAGACTAACAGAGGTCTTCACCTTAGCAAGGGATCCCGCAAACGAATCATTGGGACAGATTGTCCCTCACTTAATTCAGGTGGCGCTAAATATCCACCCCAGGTGATGACTTGTGCCGGTCGCCTCTCCGCGGGAGCGTGATTCGAAGGAGGTCCTATGACTAAACGGATGTTAATAACTTGTCTTATTGTTTTCACCAGCACTGAAGCGAACTCTCAAAGTGCGAATCATGCAACTCTAAGTGGTGTGGCGATTCACACTCTTGAAGAAGCAAATTTTGTGATTCAAACAGATCGATACTTTTTACGAGTCCAAAAATCGAAACTTTCTTCAGATGTCGTTGCCAAACTTGCAGCTGATCTTGGTTCGAATCAGAAAAGGGTCCACATAATTCCTCACCAAGCGGTCAGTCACACTTGGCCGATCAACACGATGTCGTATCTCAATAAGCAGTACAAATCTAAAAGCGAGCCACGCGACTACGTTTTTCCCAAGAAAGACGGTATTGAATTCGCGGGTACCGTAGCCTTTTCCTCTGTGGACTCACACTACATGCTGCTCAGCCGTGGGAAACTCTACTTGGTACTAAAATCGGCACTCTCCAGAAGCCAATATGTCTGGATGTCGAAAGTCAGTGTTGGTGAACGTATCGAGATACTATTTGAGCCGACAGCAATTCAACTTGCAGGACAATTTACGGAAACAGTCGACGCCGCGAACGGGCCTTCCGAGCCGGAACTTGAAACTGTGATTGTCGACGGACCTAACATCAGTATTGCCGGTGTCGTTCTTCACTCATTTAGTGATCCCATGGTCATTGTTCGATCACAAAAAACATATTTTCAGCTGAACCGTTCTTTGCTCGAAGCTTCAATTCGTCGAAAGTTGGACCAGCCGGGTAGCTTTGTTAAAATTCGCGCGCCGTCGGCTGCTATCAGCTTTGTTTGGGCAGATCCACACGGTGAAAATAGATCATCAAGAGGACCTGAAACCCATCGACGACTTTAGTACCATTGAAGATGACCGTAGCGATAGTAATCGGACCAGCGTCTGATCGAGATTGTGTTAGCAGCCCGCCGGTCCGTCACCTTTCCGAAAAATTCGTTTGAGAAAGACAGCGGCCCAAAGAGCGATCGCTAAAATCCAAACAACGGCTGCGTAGAGGAGGTGCATCGAATAACTCGCTCCCATAAACGGAGCCGCAACCCGAGTCAGTGCCGAAGTCAAAATCAGCGCGCCGCAGATCCAAAGAGCCTTCGACTGGGCTTCGAAAGCCAGGTCATAGTTTCCGTGAGCCAGCGTCACTCGCGATGCGACTGTTAAAGTCATCAATCCAAATCCCGCCATGTAGGTCAGATGCATCCAATGAACAGCAAAGAAAGGCTGAACTACGGCCATCACGATTCCAGCTAGAACCATGAAACCTGAAAGGCGCATCCCACCAGCCAATCGAGATTTCGTTTTTGATTTTCGAAAAAGTCCCCACGAGAAAACCGCAATCCAGCTGACAATAACGACTTTAAAAAGTCCGCCAATGAAAGCGAAACCAAGCGACTCAACGGAAAAAGCCAAAAGTAGACCTGTCGCAAGCACCAGATTTCGAAGGATAGGCCTAAGGCCCGGCTCATCCACAACGCCGCGGCCGGAAATAACAGGAATTAGCCGTGATCCAATTCCTAAAACCAAGAAAAGGGTGAGGCCCTCAAAGTAGAGTTTTCGTCCGAAAGCTTCAAGAAATCCACCGGCCTCGGTAGCGCTTGAGATGCCAACAAAGAGAGCTCCGAAAAATCCAGAAAGTAGCCCGAAAACAACAAACGGGAAAAAGGGAGGTACCGCTTTAGTTCGAGCCTGAAATCTTCGAAGAAAGAATCCGATCAGCGCGAACAGCGAAAACGCACTCGTAAGGTAGAACACCGTGGGGCGATTTAAGGATGCTGTCAGCGCTGTGGCTAACGTCAAACCACAAGCCAGCACAAGTTCAAAATTTTGTGCAGGGAAACTGGCCGTCATTTTCGGAATCGCTGTCATTAAAAAACCAGCAGCGAATGCAAATAGAAACGTTCCGATCATGAGCTGCGAATGCGTTTGCGCCGGATACGCATATTGGGGAACCAGAACGTGGGCCACCCAAACCGAGACACCGATAAGACCGAACACTATTCCCATCGGAAACAGAAGTCGGTACGGCTCGAGCGTTCTTTGCTTCATCATTCACTACGTGCACCGCAATTTCCGCGCTCACTTGGGAGAGACCTTGAGTCATCTGAGCCGAACTATGAGTCTTTTTGCCCCGTAATTGAGGCTAGCTGGCGTGCGACTCACGTCGCGTCTCACAAGACCTCACGAATCAACCAAATGTGAAGTGCGGCCCGCCTTGACGGAGCTAACGCACTGAATTACGAAGCTTCGATGTCTATTCATTCGGAAGTATCTTCAGACGCTCTTCGCCTCACTCAAACCGTTCAAAAAGGCGGTTGCGCTGCCAAGGTTTCGGCGTTGGAACTTCGAAAAATTTTGGCCAATGTGCGATTCCCAAAAGCCTCGGAATCTTTTTTGCCCGAAAGCCTGCTTATCGACGGCCGACTCTTCGACGACGCCAGTGTTCACAAGCTCACTCCCGATCTCGCGCTGGTTTCGACTCTGGATTTTTTCACGCCGATCGTCGATTCACCGCATGCTTTCGGAGCGATCGCTGCGGCCAATGCACTTTCTGATGTCTACGCCATGGGCGGACGCCCGTTGACGGCACTGGCGATTCTGGCATTTCCCGTGGCCTCGATGGAAAGCTCGGTGATCGAGGAAGTTCTCCAAGGTGCTTGCGATACGCTTTCAAAAGCGCGCGCGACCTTATCGGGCGGACATTCCATCGATGACGATACTTTGAAATTCGGTCTGTCTGTTTCGGGCCTCGTTCACCCCGAACGAATCTGGTCCAATGCCGGAGCGAAGCCGGGTGATGTTTTGATTCTTACAAAAGGCCTCGGCACTGGGACCTTAACGGCCGCTTTGAAACGAAGTGCTGTCACGGAAAAAGAAATTTCTCACGCGCTGGAATCGATGACGCTTTTGAATAATGCCGTCGACGTTTTGGAGCCGCTTTCTTTATCCGAAGCAGTTCACGCCGCCACTGACATTACCGGCTTTGGCCTCGCCGGTCACGCCCAGCAAATGGCGAAAGCGAGTGATGTCGAAATTGAAATTTCACTTTTAAAACTTCCAGTGCTTGATGGCGCGATCGCCATGCTCCGGGACGGATTTCTCACAAAAGCGCACAGAACCAACCGTGAGTACACGGGCCCGAGTCTTAGTTTCTCGATGCGCTCAGAGAGCGTTTCGTTGGCCGCCCCGTCGCTTGAAGGCGGCATCGGCCCCGAACAACTCATCTTGTTTGATCCGCAGACGAGCGGCGGACTTTTACTTTCCGTCGCCAAAGAAAAAGCCGATCAATGTGTTGCAGCCCTTCGCTCGAAGTTCCCAATGGCGACCGCCATCGGAACGGTCAAAGAAAAGTCGAGCGACATAGCTTTACGGATTCTTGAGTGACCACGATTTCGTCGGACCACGAACTGACTCAGTTCCTGCACGCGGGGCGAGCGATTCTCGACGTTCGTGCTCCGGTGGAATTTCATCAAGGCACTGCGCCTGGCGGGGTCAATCATCCCCTTCTAAACAATGACGAGCGAGCGGCGGTCGGAACGACTTACAAGCTCGAAGGTCCTGAAGCGGCTATGAATTTGGGGCATCGATTGATCGCGGGCGAAGTCTTGGAGCAGAGGGTAAAGGCGTGGACGGATTTTTTTAAAATAAATCCCGATGGCGCGGTCATGTGTTTCCGCGGCGGTCAACGTTCTCAGCTCACGCAAAAAGAACTCCAGCGTCGCGGCATTTCCATTCCCCGCATCGACGGCGGGTTTAAGCGTGTCCGAAGTTTTCTAACCGATCGACTGAATTCATCATGTGAAGAAAAAAAATTTCGTGTTCTCGCCGGATTCACGGGCTCTGGGAAAACAGAAGTCTTGAGGGAAATAAAAGACAAACCTGTTTTCGATCTTGAAAAAGCGGCCCGTCACCGCGGCAGCAGTTTCGGCACTTGGTCCGTCGAGCAACCCTCGCCGGTTGATTTCGAAAACCACCTTGGACTGACAGCTTCGATGTGGGCTACGCACAGCGGGCCCATATGGACAGAGGATGAATCTCGATCCATCGGACGACTCGTCCTTCCAAAAAAACTTTTTGAAGTGATGCAGGCCTCTCCGGTTTTCATCCTTGAGCGCCCACGGTCCGAACGCTCCGAGCGGCTGACGGCCGAATATCTCCATGAAAATTATGGTTTCATCGACGGTTCGACTCCCACAGAACCTCTCTCGGAGAAACTTCGCCTCGACATCCGTCGGGCTCTCACCAACATCGAACGGCGCCTCGGTGGTCTTGAAACCCGAAACCTTCTTCTATTGACCGAAGAAGCGATGACCCGCTTTTCTAAGAACGGTCGGTTTGAAGAACACTGGGCCTGGGTCGAGATCTTGTTAGAGAAATACTACGATCCTCTCTACGAATATCATCTTTCAAAAATTTCAGATCGCGTCATCGGCCAGGGGCCAGTTGAGGAATTTCTCGCTCTCGCGAACACGTGATTCATCCGATCTGTTGAAACATGAAACAACAGGAAAAATTCTCAAGTGATTCGGTTCGATCTTTCGAAACCGGTGACGTGATCTTTGCTGAAGGTGACGACAGCCGAGAGATGTTCGTTGTGCTTGAAGGCCAAGTCGAAGTCGTAAAAATCACACCTCGTGGTGAAGTAAAGCTCGCCGTTTTGTCGCGCGGCGAATTTTTGGGCGAAATGTCGCTGTTAGAATCTCTACCTCGAAGCGCCACCGCGCGCGCCTCGAACGCCGTCAAACTTCTCGCGATTCATCCCGGTGGATTTCTTTTAAAAATTCGGCGCGATCCAACCTTCGCTTTTGAAATTATGCAGTCTCTCTCACGCCGGATTCGGGTTACCAACGACTCGCTCATTCGGGCCATGAACGGTGGAGAAACATCGACTGACAATTTGAAACGTATTCTTCAGGGTGCAGAGTTCGAAGGACGCACCGATGAGGCTACTGAGCTGTGATCACAGATATTTCGTCACAAAAAATTCTGGTGATTTCTGATCTTCATTTGGGAAATCCATTCTCCAACGCCAAACGGCCAACGGTCGAATTTCTAAACTGGGCGTCCGTCAACGGTTACGATGTCGTCATCAACGGCGACGGTTTCGAAATTGCTCAGGTTTCATTCACCCGCATCGCTAAAGATGTGCCCGAAGTTTTTCATGCTCTTAAAAGTTTCACAAATAACGGCCGGAGCCTCTACTACGTCATTGGGAACCACGATATCGTGCTTGAAAATTTTTTGAACGATTGGGGCGGCTTCAAAATGGCGCCCTTCTTGAACGTTCGTTCCGGCGACAAACGCATTCGTATTGAACACGGTCATCTTTACGATCCCGCCTTCGTCAATAATCCCGAGCTCTACGAGTTTTTAACTTGGATTGCGGGGATTGCTCTTCAAGTCCATCCCGGCTTCTACAAACTCTGGATCGCCTTTGAAAAGTTTAAGTCTCGCTACTTGTGGGGAAAAAAGGACATAAAATCGATCGCCGAATCCATCGAAGGCGCGCCCGTCACAAGGATCCCTGGCGAGCATCCCGCATTTCGAGAGGCTGCATTGGAATTGAGCCAGCGAGGATTTGATTCCATTATTTTCGGCCACACCCATCACGCTGGCCAAGTGGAACTTGAAACAGGTGCTCGATACTTCAACAGTGGAAGCTGGTTGATTGGGACACCCTTCATCTCTATCGACCGCGGGCAAGTGACGGTTGAAAAGTGGTCTCGCAAGTGGCGTTCAGCCGCATAAGCCGTTTGCGTTTTTAGGAAAAATCCGTACATTGCGGCCATGAAAACTACCGCCCGTCCGCTTCTTTTTTCGGCGCTTCTATTTCCGATGCTTTTTGCCCCTTCATTGCTTTTTGCGCAAACAGAATCCGGCGAGTCATCCTTGGCTCCCGTTGTTGTCACCAGTGAACTGGAACGCTCGGGTCTTCCCTTGGGATTTGAACCCGGAAGCTTCGTTAAAAAGAATCAAGATCAAGTCTCGTCGTCTATTTCGCGCTCGCTTCGCGATGTCACAAGCGATACGCCAGGTGTTGCCTTTATCGGTGGACCGAGAACGCGGGCGCAGCTTCCTCAGATTCGAGGTCTTGGCAGCGACCGTGTTTTGATTTTGGAAGATGGCGCGAGACAAAGCTTTCAGAGTGGCCACAGCGGACGAGTTTTCTCGGATGCGGGAAGTTTTGAAGAAATTGAAATCGTCAAAGGTCCCCTTTCTTCGATGTTTGGAAGTGGCGCGATCGGTGGCGTCATCAACCTAAGACGTCCCACCGCCCGAGATCTGAAACGTCGCACGGGACGCTCCAAAGGCGGCGAAATTTCAATCGACACGTCGACCGTCGACGCGGGTTTTGGCGAGCGCTACACCCTTTTCGGTGTTTTTCCTGATCGAACCGATAGCCCAGCGACTTTTGAACCGATCGTTTCTTATTCGGAATCTCGCTCGCAAGATCTGCGGTTTGGGAACGGTCGAAAACTTGCCTACTCGGCCCATAAAACAAAAGAACTCTATGCCGGTATCGGAAGTAAATTCGGATCTTGGGAAACGGATTTAAAGGTTACGAATTATGAAGACGATGGCCGCGCTCCACTGAATTCGGCCGAAGAAACTTCAGTTCAAAGTTCGATCGCAGACACTCGAAACTTAAAAACAGACGCGGTTTTGAGCCTAACAAAAACATCCAGCTCTTGGACATTTAAAGCAAAACCCTTTGTTCGTTCGTCGCGCGTCGAGCGCGTTCGAATCACAGACTCTCGTCGCGATCTTCTGAAAGTTGAAACTGTCGGACTTGATGCACACGCCGACTTTCAAACGGGATTTGCCAAGCGCGGAAGATCCGTTGTTGGTATTGAAGGCTTTCGCGATCTCAATCGCGGCGAGCGCGCTGGCACGACCTATGGTCTTTTTCCCAATGGAGAAACTCTTCAAACAGGGGCCTATGTTCAGGTTCCTGTCGACCTCGCAGACGACGTCTCGATGGTCACGGGACTTCGCGCCGATCAATACAAGTCGACACCTTCAGATTCAGCTCTTCGAGGCAATGACGGCTCCGCCATTTCGCCGAAACTCTATTTTGTTTGGGATCTTGGTAGCACTGTTGAACCGTCGGCCGAGAGCGAGAAGAATGTCTTCATCGGTTGGGGTCGTGGCTTCAATGCTCCCCGACTTCAAGACCTTTATGTTTCGGGCTTACATTTTCCCGGACAAGGCCCGACGGTTCCCAATAACTTTTTTCAAGCCAATCCCGATCTAAAACCCGAGACGGCCGACAGTTTTGAAACTGGATTTCGTGGGCGCGAATCAACTTGGACTTACAACGCTACAGGATTTTTGACGGAAGCTCAGGACTTCATCCAGCGCGACGTAGATCTTGCGGGAGGTACGACCCGCCTTGCGAACATAGACCGCGCAACACTTTACGGGGCCGAGCTTCTCTTGAAAAAGTCGTTCGACACTTGGTCCACGACAGCCACTGTCTCGACGGTTCGGGCCGTCAATCGCAGAACAAGTGAGCCGCTCGCTGACACTCCCGCCGACCGCGCTCGCCTGATCACTGAAGTCGCTATCACGGATGCTTTCACAGTCAGTGGCGATGTCGAAGTCACTTTAGGGCAAGAGCGCGTGCCCAACGGCACGACGGCGACAGGGGGCTACACGATTTTTAACATCGGCTCTGGCTATTTACTCAATGCGGACACAACGCTCACATTGAAAGTCACAAATCTCTTCGATCGAGCCTACCGCCGTCATGGCTCACAAATAGATGATGCCGGAACTGACATCCGACTCGCCGTGGTTGGGCGATTCTAGCTGAGCGGAAGCTTGAATATATTCTTTTACAAACGCCCGAGAGCAATTCTTGCGGCGTTTCGACCGCGAAGCAGTGAACCCTGCTGCGACGGCGTGTCGGCGTCACTGCGCCCAAGATAAAGCGGAAACGGACGGTCTATTTGGTCTGTTCTTAGAAGGCGCCATGTCTTCACAGAAGATCCGTACAATGTCTCGGCCTCAGATAGCACTGCAGGCAGCCCTCCAGACAAAACTTTTGGAACAGTCTCTGACGACAGGGATCCGATGACATTGACGGAAATTAAAGCATCGCCCTTCGGCGCATAATCGCGACTGACATTTGAGAGCACGGCCACATGGTTGATGTTTTGTTTTTTCTTGTGAGAATTCAGAGACAGCCAAGGTCCTTCAAAGGGCGGTTCGCTGGCTTGAAACCAAAGAGTGGTGACACGACCGAAGGGCCCTGTCGCTCCCTCGCCGGTCGTCCCTTGAGTCAATTGAATCACAGACTTCGCAGCGATCGACGTTCCGTCTGCAAGATGAATTCGATTTTGATCGACATTTTGAACCCGCGTCTTTAAACGGATTTCGGATTTTTTCAATCGTGCTGCCATCAGCCGAGGTAGCTCACCAACACCGCGCCGAGGAACTGCGACCGGCGACGCTGAAAACATCTTCACAAGATATTGAAAAAAGCATGCGCTGGTCTTGAGCTCGTTTTCTAAAAAAATTCCGGCTAAGAATGGTCCCCAAAAGTTGGCTACAATTTCATCGCTAAATCCGTAGGACTTCAAAAACTCGGCCGTCGTCTGATTCGAACGCCCAAGGGCATGATGAGCGAGGGCCTTCGGTCCAATAAGATCGTCTTCCGACATCCAGCGCAGGCTTTGCTGAAGACGAACCACAAGCCACTTGTCTTTGATCGTTGCGTAGCGACCAAACGCCGTCGACATCAGAACTTCAGGATGGCGAAGAGGATCGGCCATGAGAATCGAACCCGAGGTCGTTTCGAGCTTCGCTCCCGAGGCGAAAAACTGAAGATCCAGCGCCGAAATATCTCCAAGACTTTTTACTTCTGGATAAGACGGAAGCAGAACCTGAAAGCCACGATCCAGAAGATAATTATCTTCGACCACGGTCGTTTCAAGCTTTCCTCCAATGCGGTCGCTGGCTTCCAAAACGACACAAGATTCACCGTGAGCTTCGAATTCAAGGGCCGCAGCGAGACCGGACAGCCCGGCGCCAATAACGAAGTGAGGACCACTGTCCGAAATTTTTCTTAAAACCATTTCAACAATGTCTCTCGACTCAGCGGCAAAATCCAACGTCACAAGAATATTCTGCGACGTTTCACATTGAAACTCGCTCATAAGTTGAAATGTACTTGACGGGAAATATACCCCGTTCCTCCAGACTCAAGCGGCGCGAATCTCCTCACCTCTGTGAGATTGGGATTGAAATTTTGAGTAGCTACAGACCTTGTTCGATTTGAGACGGAACGCCGTTTGCTCTTTTAAAAGTAGCATTCAAAGCAACTTTTAAAAGGAGATACCAAATGAATGTTCCGAATATCCCGCAGAACCTCACTAAAAACCTCAACCGTACGTTGATAGTCTTAGCTATCGTCAGCGTCGTCGTAATTTTACTTTTTCTGGGTGGGCGTCAAACGACGGCACAAACTCAAATGACCGAAAGACCGACCGCGATTCCTCAGCAGAGCACTTTACCGCCGATGCCCAACTACATCGACGTTCGCAGCACACCGAAGCCCCCCACTCAAGCCAAAGCAGGTAAGATTGTGACGTCTAAACCTGACTGCCGAGAGAACGACATGGCTTGTATCGAACAACGGAACCGCCTGAAGACAGGCGGCTCCGATGTCGATCCTGATTTTGTCCGGTGACAGCGGAAGCTTTAAGACAAAGACTCACATCACCTCTGAACCGAGCTCAAGCTCGGTCCAGCTTCTCGAAGTCAGGCCTTCCTCTTCATCAGAGGACTCCTCACGAGAGTCGTCGTCGGGCTGAAAACTCAGACCCATAAGCATTTCAGCTAGAATATCGTCGGCAGAATCTCCTGAAAGATCCGCAGGCGATTCACCATAATTTTCGCTGTAAGTTTCAAATGGTTCAAGATCAGCCTCATCAATGAGAACTTTTTTCTGCTGCCTCTTTTGCTCAGCCAGAAACCATTCCTCCGTCAAAAAATCGTTCGCTGTTGCAGTAAAGTGTTTCATAAGTAGCGTCCTTCGGTTGCGTGATTAACAATTCAAAAGCCCTCTTGGATTCTTGAATTATTAGAGAGCAATCAGAGCGCCAGGTTTCAACAACACTATATTCGAATAGCACCACAGCATGAGCTGTTGACGTGGCAATAGACCCCGAATCTTAAGCAAACGCGTCCAAGGATGGGTCACGGTATGGCTTTGAATTGTTAATATCGTTAAGAAAAATTATGTTGTACAGTTGGCGAGAGGATACGTTTCGAAGTGGACTCAGAGCGCGATCGAGCCTGAGAAAACCAGACCGGTGCGCTGAAAGACTGAATAGGTGAAGCGGTCGGTCTTTTCGATTTCCCAGTCGATCGCGTTATTGTGAAATAGTCCAACTGAAAGACGTTTTGAATCTTCAAAATCAAGTTCAATTCCCACCGAAGCCGTGACCGGAACCGACTTTCTGTTCGGATATAAATCTGACCCAACGAGATCAGCAATGCCGAGCATGAGACCATAAATCATCTTTCGTTTGGAGGACGTCCCTTGCTGAAACCCAAATCTCAATTGAGTTTCCCCTCCGAGCCCCCCAATGCTTGCACCAAGGCTTTCGAACATCGCAACTTCTGCACTAAATTCGGCGTCGCTGGTTTTGAGAGTTAACCCAGCAACTCCTTCAATTCCGTTTCCGACCAATTTGTTCGCATCGTCGATTTCGCGTTGATTCAATGAAGAGGATCCGGCGTTTGGCGAGACGTTCGCAAAAAACCTCTGACCATCGTTAGTTTCAAATATTCGAAGGCTTGGGCTACGAACAGCGAGCCCTACCGAATCGCCAGAATCAAATTCGAGAGCCACACCGGCCGAGACTGAAGCATCTGTTCGTGATCGCTTTTCCCACGAAGCGCTCAGGGCGCCAAGCTGTGGATTCGTTTGCGAAATAAACTGAGAATCGACCTTAAGGCTATAGGACGAAACAACCACGCCCAAACCATACCGAAGACCATCGTTGTTAAACGCAAGAGCCAGCCCCGCCCGGTTAACTTCTAAAACTGCATTGACCCTTCCGGAGCTGCCTTGGTCGTTTGCGAGACGATAGTCGTATTGAAATTGTTCAGTCTGATAAATTCCAAAGGTCGCGTGGGCGCCTGAAAATTGCTTTCGGCCGCCCAGCGAAGTCGGGATCGACGAAAACGTGGGCTTCACATTTCCAGAATCCGATCGCCCTCTCGATTCGAAAGCGGCGCCAAACTTGAGGACCATCTTGCAACGGACGTATTGCCCGCAAGTCCTTCCGAAGAAGATGTTGGAAGAAAACTAAGCTGCGCAAGAGCGTTCGTGTGCATCAACACTATGAACGAAAAAACTCCGACGCTGACCGAAGATAAAAATCTCATCCGCGTCGTTATAATCCAGGCCACTGAAAATTAATTTGAATAAACTCGGCGCCGCATTTTTTTGAATTTTTAACAGGAGCGCGTTTGCCCGGCTTCGAACTCCGGACAGTCGACCGGGCAAGAGCACTCTCTTTCGTGGTTGTTGTGGGCGTCACCTTTGGATGAACGCCCCCAACACCCACGAAAGGATTTATATGACCACATTTCGAACTTTAGATCTGGCTGTCGAGTTTTACCGAACGACTCAAAAAGTTAAGGTTCCGGCGCACCTCCGCGATCAACTTGATCGTGCAGCATCGTCGGTGCCGCTGAATCTGTCTGAGGGCAACGCTAAGTTTTCCTTCAAAGACAAAGCTCGCATCTATCAAATAGCGTACGGATCATTCCGTGAATGTCAGACCATTCTTCGAATCAGTGGAATCTCTGATAATGACGTCGACGCTATGACAAAGCATCTTGGCTCAAGCCTCTATCGTTTGATCGATTCTGTGCAGGCTAAAGCGCCGAAGAATTCGTTTTGAATACTAAATTCTATACTTGTATTCGTGAATTCTTGAATTCGCGAATACGAGAATTCTTGTAGCATTTTTCCGTTGGAAAAATGGTGGACCTGACAGGGATCGAACCTGCGACCTGAAACATGCCATGCTTCCGCTCTCCCAGCTGAGCTACAGGCCCACATTGTGGGTGAAAATGTAAACGAAGGCGCCCCATCGATCAATCCTAATCTTGGGCCCAATCTTTGCGGCTGACCTTGCGGTCGCGCTTCTTTTCTCCGTGCGCGGTTTTTTCTTTGAGACGGCGCCGTTTTGATCCTTTGGTCGGCTTGGTTTGAATGCGTGGTTTGGGACGCTCCCAAACAGACATCACCCAGTCTTCGATTTTTGAAATCGCGTCTTCAATATTTCGTTCGCGGTCGCGCTCGCGCTCGCTTGTTACGAGGACTCGGCCTTCGGCATCGAGACGGTTCTTATAGCGAGACAAAAATCTTCCAAGCACGGCCGGCGGAACCGCAGGAGACGAAGAAATATCCCAACGAACTTCGGCTTTGGAATTCACCTTGTTGACGTTTTGCCCACCGGCTCCCGAACTTCGCGAGAACGCGAGTTCGATTTCGCCGCGCGGAACTTTAAACTTTGGCGACGTCATCACGCTCTCCCAAAATTTAGCCCTCAGCCCATTTGCCAGAAACAAAGCGGCCAAGAACTTCAGACAATGACAATACGCCCTGCCCGCTGCCACCGGGCTCGGTCCACGCCCCTGAAGGCGAATCTTTCCAAGCATAAATATCTAAGTGAGCCCAAGGGAGTGGTGCGCCGTTCTCACTTTTCGCGAACAACTCAAGAAAAAGAGCCGCCGTGATCGCGCCACCAAATCCATCTCCAGCATTCACGTGATCGGCAAAGTTCGAACGAAGCATCGATTTATAAGGTTGAAAGAGCGGCATTCTCCAAGAGAGGTCTCCGCGCTTAAGCCCGGCATCGAAAATTTCCCGAGCCAGGTCATCGTTATTTGTAAACAGGCCCGCGATGTCTCCGCCGAGTCCAACTTTTATCGCGCCCGTCAACGTTGCGAGATCAATCAAGCACGCCGGAGCATCTTCGCCCGTCGCACCGACAGCGACATTCATCGCATCCGCTAAAACGAGACGACCTTCCGCATCGGTATTGTGAATTTCAATCGCAAGACCATTTCGTGCCTTAATAATATCGCCGGGGCGAAATGAATTTGAAGAAATCGCATTTTCAGCCAGCGCCAGATACGAATCAAGCGCCAGAGGAAGACCAGAACTTACGGCCAACCAAGTGAGCGCCAAAACTGCAGCGGATCCACCCATGTCTTTTTTCATGAGCCTCATACCTGAACTTGGTTTTATGTCGAGGCCACCCGAATCAAACGTGACGCCTTTTCCAACAAGAGCAATCGGGCGTTTCTCGGCGCCGCGATCTTTTGGACGATACGAAATATGAACAAGTCTTGGAGGCGACGCAGCCGCAGAACCCACAGCTAGAAGTAGATTCATGTTCTCTGCCTTCAGACGCCGCTCATCCCACACGTCAATGCGAACATCCTTTGACGATGTCGCGTCCGCCATCACTGCGCGAGCAAGATCGGCATAAGCCGTCGGTGTCAGAGTTCCTCCCGGAAGATTGGTCAAGTGCCGAGCCAAATTAACAGCGACACCAAGGCGCGAAGAATCCTGAATCAAGGTTTTCAAATCTTTCGCGTCACCGACGACGGCCGGTGCCAAAAGTAGAACCGTCGGACGTTTCGCAACCGCTTTATAGCCGCGCGATTCCGTAAAAGAATAGTTGGCGATTTCAAGGCCCGTGAGAAATCCCTGAAGTTCTTCTCTTGTACTTGCAGTGAAATCGAGAACTAGCTTTTCAACTCGCGCCGCACGCAATCCCAAAAGAACAGCACCAGCAGCGTCACGCGCTCTTGCGAAAACAGATTTTTCAAGAGTCTCGCGCGGCCCATCGCTGGAACTCGAGTTTGATGTCTCAACAAGGCGAACAAACCAAACTGGCCCGTCTTTTAGCGTCAGAGAAAAAAGATCAGCCGATGGACTTTGAGATTCAAGCCACTGCGTCAGCTGTGCCTCTTGCCACTTTGGAAATGCGCCCAACTGCTTTTTAAGACTTAAAAGGGCCCGCTTCGGCTGAGGCTCAGAAACAACTATGACTGTGGCCCGAACACCCGCTCGGGTCTCTCGAGCCGAGGCCGCCTTCACAGAGGAAGCGACCCACCCTTTCAGAGAAAATCCGAAAATAGATTTCGCGGTTTCAAATTGAGTATTGGAGTGAACGTTTTTGATTTTTTTCTTCGCCATTCACTCAAGATGCGACCAAAATCGCCTAAGCACAACTCAAGAAACGATGCCGATCCATCCTTTAAGGTAGCGGCCTTGTGGAAACTCAGACCGGTAAGGATGATCTTCGCCGTGGCCGCCGTGGCTGAGCCACGTAATTTCGCGACCGGAGGCTCTTTTCGCATCGGCAATTGCCTCCACAAATTCCTCATCCGACAGCAGCCCCGAACACGAACACGTGATGTACACACCGCCTGGCGCCACCCGCTTGATCGCCTCGCGGTTGAGCTTCACGTAGGCTGCGCGTCCGGTTGGGATATCTTTTTTCTTTTTGATGAACGCCGGAGGATCGCAGATCACCACATCAAATCCACCAACGGCCAAATTCTGTAAATCGGCCAGAATGTCCATTTTTCGTGGTTCAGCGATGCCGCCGGCGCGCACTGTGTTGCTAGCTGCGAATTCAAGCGCAGCCTGAGACGCGTCGGCCATGACGATCCGGATCGGAGCTCGGCCCTTGGCCGCCCGAGACGCTTGGACGGACCACTGCCCTACGTAGCTAAAAAGATCTAAAACTTTGAGTTCTCGCCCACGCGCTCCCGCCGCTTCGGCGGCACGTTTCAAAAGTGGCCAAGCCAGTCGAACATTCATCCGCTGATCAAGAAAGAAACCCGTCTTCTGGCCATCGACAAAGTTCACATCGTAAAGTGCAGGATTTTCGCTGAAGCTTGCTTCACCGCCCTGAACAGCAATTGTTGCTTTACGCGCATCAAGGCCAGACCAATCGCCCAATGTTTCTCTTGGCTGCTTCGATAAACCCTCTATGGCGCGCGAGGAAGAATCTTGAGCAAGAACAAATAGCGTTTTCAATTCGCTCCCGCGACCGCGAAAAGCAGCGCCTCGGCCGGGGAAACTCTCTAATGCTTCCTTTAGGGATGAAACCAACATATCCGCTCCCGCTGTGGAGGCTTGAATTACGAAAACCTGTGCCGTTGGCTTGGCGCTCGCATCCGGATTGGTCCCACCGCTCGCGTCTCCCTCAACCAATAAGTACCGATCGATAATGACGCCGGGAATTCCATCCGCCTCGCCAAAAATTAGACGGTGACTGTAGGTATCCACTTCGCAGGCGTTTCGTCTCGCCGAGGCCGCTTCAAGCCGGTGCTTTAGAAGCGCAACAATCGAAGACACCGGTTCGCGACTGAGAGTGCGAAATGCGATCAGCGTTCCTGGATTTCCGTAGCCCATCGCAAGAAATCCATCTCGAGAATCGCGAAGTTCCACCAAGGAGCCCGGTGATAGCCCCTTTGGACTTTGGTCCAGGTCGTTGGAAAAAACCCACGGGTGCCCTTTGGCAAACTTTCGATCCAAGCCCTGCTTTAAACGCCAGATCGTGGCGCGAGAGGGATCAAGATTGGATTTCAGGTCCGGCTTCGGATTCAGGTCGGGGGATTTTGACATGCCTAGCGTTTTGTTCGACGCAGAAGAACCGGTCAAGCCTCCAGGTGACGGAATCAAGTTTCCACGTCAGAATTATAAGATGTCTGTACTGCCGAAAAGCTCATCCCGAACTCTCTACGTTCTCTCGCTGGCAACAGTGCCTATGATGTTTCTTACTTCGGCGACTTTAGAGGCCAGCCGGGCGCGCCCACGCGTCGCCGCTGCCAGCGAAAACGTGCGCATGGCGATGCCGCACGATCTAATTGAAACGGCAGAAAAAGGAAGCGTCGGTCTCGATTTCGACGAACCGCAATTTCGACAAAAAGCACTCCAGGTTGGCGCACGGTACTTACAGGTTCGTCGATCACCACGTCTCAGAGATTCTTTTGAAAAAGAGTGTGCAAAAACAGCCGGGCAAGAAACACGCTTGGATCAACTGAAAGCCGTTTACTGCCAATCCGAAGCCGATCGCTTGAGAAAGTCCGACGTCTCTCAAGACTCATCGCCCAACTTGGACCCCCGTCGCAACTCGTCGTTACGACGAGATCTTGCCGAGCAGCTTCGCAGTCAAAATTGGAACGCCGTCGCGGACATTACCTACCCTGCCGTCGTCAACGTTGTCTCGGGATTCAAAGATAAAACCGAACTTTTAAATCTAGGACGAGCCCTTTCGAAAAAGTCAGCTTGCACCGGCTCGAAAGCAGCGACGGCCTTCGCTTACAAAATTGAAGAGCACTTCCCTGACGACGAAGCGGTTCAGATCTCACGTGCACTTTATGACTATGCCTCGGGGTGCGGTACGGATTTCGCCGCAGCAAAAGCTTCCTATCGCCTAGCGCTTTTGGATATTTGGCAAAATCGCTGCGATCGCGTCCCTCGATTGATGTCAAAGGTTGAGCAGGTGGCCGAAGCAAGTCAGTTCAACTCACGTGCAAAATACTGGAGCGCGTACTGCTCGGAAGTTTTAGGTCAGAAAGATGCAAGTCGCGAAGCCCGTGAATCTCTGCGTGCTGATCACGCGATGTCTTTTCACAATCTGGCAGCCAACGGTCAACGCGGTGAGGCCATCGACTGGATCACACGCGACACCGATGCTCCGATCGCTTTTCGGTCTCTCGTTCGACCGGAAAACAATGCCCTCCTCATAGCTATTGAAGTCCTCGTCAAACTCAAAGCCGTCGAACTCGCGGCTGATTTAACAGATCGCAATTTTGCCGTCGTTCAACAGTTCGAACCTGAAGTGCGGCTTTACCTTGCTGCCTTAATGCATAAGCACAATCAGGCCTTGGCGAAATTTAAAATCTTAAGCTCACTTTTCAGAGACTCTCCTCGTCTTGTTTCAAAAGCGACGATGAAACTTTATTTCCCGCTTTGGTTTTTTGATATCACAGGGCCCACCAGCGGCTCCACACTTGATCCACTTCTTGTGACGGCCCTGATCCGACAAGAAAGTGCTTTCAATACTCGGGCGCGATCTCGCGTTGGCGCACGCGGCCTCATGCAGCTCATGCCCGCCACAGCGAGAATGATGAAGCGAGTTCGCACGAACAAACTTTTCGAACCTGAAACAAACATCGCTTTAGGCACTCAGTACTTGCGAAAACGTCTTGCTCAGTACGATGGCGATGTTGAGCTCACTTTAGCGGCCTACAACGCAGGCTTCTCTCGTGTCGACGAGTGGAAGCGACGATATCCCACGGACAATCGAATTCTTTTTTTGGATCTAATTCCGTTTAAAGAAACCAGAGAGTACGTCTCGTCAATCTTGAGAAACTACTATTGGTACACAAAGCTCTACGGAAAAGATCCGGTCGTGGCGCTTCAGCGAAGCTCAAGTCATTCGACGACACCCGCGGCGCGCGACGTGGCGTCTGACAACTTTGATCTGACATCCACCTTCCAAGCGATCACCCGAGCTCAGAGCGGCCTCGTGACAGCTCTTCACAAAGCTGGTGCGGCCGTTCCGGCGGTCATGCACGCCGCTGAAAGTGCATCGGCCGAAGACGATGACGCCACAGTTTCCGACATCGTGCGCCCTGAACCGGATTCATCCGCAAATTGACTTCAATCGCAAGTCGTTCAGAATGGTTCCATGAACGCTTTTGTGAATGTTTGTGTGAATGTTTCTGGAATTTTATCGGTCCTCGTTTTTTCAAGCATGATGGCGATCTCAGCTGCCAGGGCTCAGGCACCTGAACTTTCTCCGACTCCGTCGCCAACGCCGATCGCTATTCAAGCAACGCCAACGCCTGAACCTCCGCCGGCACCAGCGCCAAAGCGAAATTCGAAGTGGCTCGACGAGCAGAAAAAAGTTTGTGACCGCTATTACACAGGTCAAATTCAGGCCGGCATTCGACGCTCGTGCCACGTTGGAGGCGTGCTTGTTGACCGCTATTTGACTCAACCCTCACGCGTCGCTGAAGCCGGATGCCGTCTTCAATACGGCGAAGAGCCTGGCGAATCTTACGCGTGCTTGATCGGAACAAAAATCGCGCGCGAACTCGACAAAGGAACTTCTCGCTATGTCACGGATCTGCAGCTTTGCTCGGAATCTTATCCCGTGCGCACTGAGCTAGATACTTACCTTCTTGAGTCTTGCCTTGTCGGAATTCACGCGGCCTCTTTTTCGGCTCCCCAGCCGCGCTTTGAACTTTGCCGCTCAATCACACCCGAGAGAAGTTTTTTAGGACCGTGTGCTGTAGGCGCTTCATTAACAGCTGTTGTTCCATCGACCACGGCTCGCGAAACCCCGTCACTTCGCGTGATGTGTGAAAAGTATTTTGATCATCTTCGATTTCATATGGGCTATCGATCTTGTTTAAATGCCCGCGCCGTCAGCCCGGGCGGAGAACCCAATCCGCTGACACTGGATGAAATTCGCAGTCGCTGCGATACGATTGTTTCCGACAATGGCAACGATCACGAACGTGGAGCCTGCGTCATCGGCGCCGTGCTTTTAGAAAATCAGAGAAAAGGCACATCCAGCGCACTTTTTGATGGCTGCGGTGCCAACCAGGTACGTTATGAAGATCGCGATATTTTAGGCTGCTTGGCGGCTGGAAGTTTTCTCTCTTACTCCAACGCGACAACAGCGGACCGTCTTTGCCGCGAGGTTTTTCGCGACAAAAAGAGTCTTGCGCGAAGCGGTTGTATCAAGTCGATCTCGACTCTCGTCAAAGGACCCAGCACACAGTAGCTGGCCGCCCCGGTGTCTAGCTTTGTGACACCTGCCTAATCTGTTTTAGCGACTCTAACCAGAGTCGTTTTGAGTGGCCCACTTGTTCCGCACAAGCTATTGATATCACTAGATATTTCCAATCCATCGGCTGGCACGAGTCGTGGATTGTTATCGAAAGCCTAGGAGAATCAGATGACCCACGGTCACGGTCTTAAAACTCTACTGAGCCTCATCGTCGCGACACAGCTCGTGCTGATGCCCGTGAGTTTTGCACTGAAGATCGAAATTCAAAAAGACATGAAACTTCGCGAGAACACCGATGGCTCCATGGAGCGCGTGGGACTTCTCAAGCGCGGGAGTATCGTTGAAATTCCCGATCAATACGTTGTCAAAAAAAACGGGAAGCCGGATCTTGAGCTGACGTTAAATAATTGGCTTAAGACCGCGGGCGAACATCGCGCTGCCGGTTTTAAAAGTGATGGTGCCGGACAATATTCCTACGACGGCGAACATTCAGAGTTCTTCTTTCCGATTCGAGTGACGGGACCTGCACCAGGATCAACCATTCGTGACGGACACCAAAACAATCAGCAATTTATTGCACTTAAATTTTTAGCTCGAAAAGGTGCAGCGCTGGTTGTTTCCGACGACGCTGTCGTAGAGTCTCGCCCAACGCCCGCGGCTTTACCGGCTTCTCCGGCACGGAACAGTGGCGCCGACACTCTCGAAGCAAAAAATCCCTGCTCGACGGGTGTGTGCAGTCAGCCCAGCGATGTCTCGACTCCGGTACGAAATCTCATCAGTGCACTTTCGCCGGCACTTTCAGCGGCAGAGTCACGTTCACGGCAAATCTTTAAGCGAACGACAAACGACCTTGATCACGTGAACTCGAACTTTGAAAACTCATGCGGTTTTGATCTTTCTGAATTCACACCGATTCTAAAAGAGCAGGCTCGCAGTCGCGGTGTTCCTGCCGAAGTCTTGATGGGCCTTCTCACGCAAGAATCGTCAGGTCGCTGCTACGTGCTCAATTCAGAGACGGACAAAACCCAAAGCGTGGGACTTTTCCAAATCAATTCTCTCAGCACGAAAATTCCTCGATGCACCAATGCCGAAAAAAATGTGCTTCGAAATTTGGGTTCCGCTTCAAGACTCGCGACGGGTCCTCGGTGCCTCGAGAACCCACTCGTCAATCTTCAAGAGTCGATTCGAATCTTAACGTCCATGAAGACAACTTTGGTCTCAGGGCGAAACGGTTTCGATGAAGCTCAATTGAGTGACACTGATCTTTGGCGTCTGGTGGCTTCTTCCTACAACGGCGGAGCTCGGTGGGCCCTTCAGGCGAAAAAAGATCTCGAAGAATTCAATCGAAGTAACGGTACAAATCTAAGCGCTTACAAGTGGGAAGATTTGCGACTATTTTATCTTCGCCGCTGGCTCAATCGCGACTCACAGCAAAGTCTTTTCGGAAGCAACAACCACGGTCGATCGAAAGAAAATTCGATAGCGAATCTTTCTTACGCCGAAAACATAGTGGGCCGGTCGTCAACTGCGACCTATCGTCCGGGCCTGAGCCACCTCTGGCGGCCGTCGGTGGGTGAATGATGCGCCAACTGATCACTAATGCCCTTATCGTTGTGATCCTTGCACCGGCGCTGCTCCTTGGCGCTGTGTCGACGCGCGCTTCGGTCCCTTCTTGTGACGAAACGACGATCAATGAAATTGAATGCGAAGTGCGTGTTGCTGACCGTGCCGCCACCCAGCTTGAGAAAGACTGGACGTACTTGTCGCAATTGGCCCAATCTCGAAACCCAGAATCGCTTCGTTCGTTCAATGCCGGCCAAGTCGCATTTCAAAATTTCGTTCTTAAGAACTGTGAGTCCGAAGGGCACGACGCCTTGGGTGGAAGCCTTCAAGAAGTTCTTGAACAAGAATGTCGTCGCGAAACGCTCCTCGCTAGACAGCGACTGTTTCAGAATATCGGATTGTCCAATAAAGAGGGGCGCACCGCCGAGCGCACTCAAGGTCGTCCCATCTGCGAAACTTATTTGAACGAATCAAAGCCTCTTGCGGTGGCCGCGGTCGCAAAAATTCAAGATATTGAAAACTTAAGAAAGTATCTGGACCGAATTGGTCGACGAGCCGCGAGAAGTGGAAACTACTTGGCCTCGATTCGAACACTTCCTCGACTCACGCACGTCGAAGCTGAGCGCTTGCGCGAAGCTGACGCAATTTTCACCTGCCAGGGAATCGCGCAGGCTTTTTGCCCGAATCTTGAAGAACGTCTGGAACCTTGGCTTTCTCGATGCCAAACGGACATTCGAAGCGCATTCTATAGAAAAGCTTCGATAAGGCTTCGCGCCTTACAAGCCGAGTAAATAGAAAACGACGGCACCGCTATGACAAGTCTCAAAAAACACATCCCGCGCGATGCGATTCTTTTTATGCTTATCGCCGGTCTATGTTTCGCACTCGTTCATGCGGCCGTAAAACTTGTCCCAGGAATTCCCGTTCACGAAATTGTCGTCGTTCGCGCCGTGATCTCGATTGCGATGACCTGGTGGGCGCTAAAACGCTTGCGACTTTCCCCCTGGGGTCAGAATCGTCCCATGCTAGTTTTTCGCGGTGCCGCTGGAACTGGCGCCTTACTTCTATATTTTTACACCATTCAAAAAATGCCTCTGGCGACCGCTGTGACGATTCAGTATCTACACCCGATTCTCACCGTGATTCTGGCAACGTTTCTCTTACGAGAACGCGCCAGCTGGATGCAGTGGCTCTGCTTTGTGACAAGTTTCATAGGAGTATTTCTCGTCCGCGGATTCGACACCAGAGTCGCACCGTTCGACTTAGCTTTGGGCATAGCGAGCGCGGTTCTTTCGGCGGTCGCCTACAACCTCATCCGAAGCCTTCGCCATGAAGATCACGCACTCGTTGTTATGTTTTATCTTCCCCTCGTGAGTCTTATCACCGTTCTTCCGTGGACACTTTTTCATTTCGTTTGGCCGACGTCTTTTGAGTGGCTCGTCTTGATCGTCATTGGCGTCTTCACGCAAATCGCGCAGTACTTTATGACCCGCGCCTACCAAACCGACACGGCCGCCAATATTTCGAACCTCAATTATCTTGGGATATTCTATGCAAGCATCATTGGATTTTTCGTGTTCGACGAGACGCTGATGGGGCTTTCGTTGATCGGAATCGGAATCATTGTCGTGAGCGCCGTTTTCTCGACGCGCCTCAAATCCGCCCCAAGTCCTTAGCGGTTTGCCCTGAGCCCTAAAACGTCGCCGTTGATGGCGCTGTTGCGCCCTGGCCTCTAAATCCCCTTGGAAGGCCGGAAAACACGGTCACTTCAGAGCTCCAAATACATGATTTTATTAGATTTTATGAGTCTGCGTTGGCCGTAGAAAAACCACTCTCTGGTCCGAAACTTGTACTAATGAGACTTGTTGGGTCGCTAACGACCCGAAGTATTTTTAGCCCGGGAGGATTTATGAAAGTTCGTTCAGTTTTTAAAATCGCAGCTCTTTATGTTTTCGCATTAACCACAGCGGTCGCTTGCGGAAAATTTGAAACCGCAAAAAACGGAACACGCGGAACCACGAACGGAACTGGAACCGTCGTTGTCGACGGCACTCCGGGTCCTGTTTCGGCGTCAAATATCAATTTTGACCGCGTTGAACCTACCGTTATCAACCTCGATGACTACATGAACAACGTCTACAGTATTCAAGTCGACTTCACTCACGGTTCGCGAAAATTTAAGTATGACCTTTTCCCGCAACTCTATCCTCGAACACAAGACGGCGTCGAATTCGTCATCGGTTCGATGGACTACAATCTTCAAGGCGTGTGTGGAAATAGCGACTGCTCGAAGTACGCTGTCCTCATCGACGTGACCGATACCTCAAACGGAACTCAGCTTCAGCGCGTTGAGTACTGGGATCGCACGATCAGCGCAACGACTCCGCAAAAACGTCTGACTGACACTGACTTCCGAACTGTTAGCGACGCTTACGAAGCCTTGTCTTTTCAATCTTTGAACTAGGCATAAGCGACGCCGGGCTAAGCGATCGTTTTATTCTTAAACTTCTCAACCGCACCGATGAGCTCACGCAAAATGCCGGGCTCATCAACAGCGTGGCCCGCATCGGCCACAATCGTTAACGTGGCCTCCGGCCACACGCGGTGCAAATCAAAAGCATTTTTCACCGGGCAAACGACATCATAGCGACCGTGAATGATCACCGCAGGAATATGCCGAACAGCATCTACTTTTCGAAGCAGCTGATCATCGGACTCAAACCAACATCCATTCGTAAAGAAGTGACACTCGATCCGCGCCAGCGCGACGGCCATCGCATCGCCGGTGAACTTCATAAACGTCTTCTCGTCGGGAATCATATGGACCGTGGCGCCTTCCCAGCCGCTCCACGCTTTCGCAGCTTCCAGTCGCACGCTTTCGTCGGGACTTGTCAGTCTTTTGTAAAACGCAGCGACCAGATCACCGCGCTCGGCGACGGGAATGGGACGAAGGTACTCTTGCCAAACATCGGGAAAAATCCGGTCAGCCCCAGTCTGATAGAACCACTCGATCTCTTCTTTACGGCAAAGAAATATTCCACGAAGAACCAGATGACTCACGCTTCGCGGATGAGTCTCGGCATAGGCCAGCGCCAAGGTCGATCCCCAGCTTCCGCCAAAGACCATCCACTGTTTCACGCCCAAGTGCTTTCGCAGCCTCTCAAGATCCTCGACCAAATCCCACGTCGTATTGTCGCGAAGGTCCGCGTGCGGACGGCTTTGCCCAGCGCCACGCTGATCAAAAAGTATGATGCGAAAATGTGATGGATCGAAAAGTCTTCGATGAAATGGCGAAAACCCAGCTCCTGGTCCGCCGTGAAGAAAAACGACAGGTTGACCATCGGGGTTTCCGCACTCTTCCACATAAAGCTCGTGAATATCAGAGACTCGAAACCAAAACTTTTGGCGCGGTTCGATCTCTGGAAAAAGAAGGCTATCGCCTTCGCTTGATTTATCGACCTGAATGTCTGCCACGTTGACCTTTCTCGTTCTTCACACTGCTGGGACTAGGTATCGATTTCGTCCGATGGCGATACATCGCTCAGTTTTTTGGTCGACTTCGCCCCTAGCTCTCGAATTTTTTCCGCGCGACTGGCCAAATTGCCAGGCCCTTCCGTCAGCTTCCGCCGCGCTTGTGAAACGCGTTCAGAGGCCCGTTCCAAATCGCGGTCGATGTCGGCCAGATCCGTCGAAAACTGAACAAACTTGTCGTAAAGCTTCCCCGCTTCATCGGCGATCTTAAGTGCGTTCTTATTTTGTCGCTCGCGGGCCCACAGCCCGGCGACCGTTTTTAAGGCCGCATAAAGAGTTGTCGGAGAAACAATCACAACTCCGGCGTGCGCCGCTTCATCCAAAAGCGAAGGCTCTGATCGTAACGCCTCCATCCACGCCGGCTCAATGGGAGTGAACATAAATACAAACTCCGGCGACGAAGCTTCGTTCAGCTGAAAATATTTTTTCCCACCCAAGGATTGAGCATGGCGCCGCAATGAAGTTACATGCTCACTCATAGCCTTTGCGCGATCCGCTTCGTTCTCTGAGCGGCACACACGGTCCCAGGCCGTCAGCGAAACTTTGGCATCGATCACTATCGCTCGGTCGCCGGGAAGCCGAACGACGACGTCCGGCCGCAGGACACGTCCTTCATCATCGGTCATCGACGCCTGAAGGTCGAATTCTAACCCTGCGCGAAGTCCGCTGGATTCCAAAATGCTCTCGACAATAAATTCGCCCCAATCTCCTTGCACTTTCGAATCGCCGCGAAGGGACCGAGACAAAAGACGCGTCTCTGTTGAGAGGGACTGAATTTCTTTTTCAAGATGAAATCGTTCGCGACCTTCACGATCATAGGTCGAGCGAACCAAAGTTTCGAAATCTTCGAGCTTTGATTTTAGCGGGCTCCAAATGTCGGCGCTCTCGCGTTCAAGCCTCAGAGCGGTGGCGGTTCGCCACTGCCAAACCGCAAGAGCTGCAAAAATAAGTGTTCCCGCGAGGCCAAGTCCGGCAGCGATTCCTAATTCCATAAAACTATCCTGCTCGGACCTGAGGCCTTAGGCCAACAGAAAAATACCTACGACCATCGCCGTCGCGGCCATAACTTTCTGAACCGAGATCGTCTCTTTCAATGCAAAGCGACCGATCGCCAAAGACAGAAGCATCGTGAGCGAGCGCTTGACGGCCTCAAAAAGGCCTACGTGTGAAACACTGATTACACCTTTGATCTGAAAATAGAGTCCAAACGATGCCGTAACAGCTGCGATCAAAATCCACGGCCAAATCTCGCGCAGAAGCTGACCAAATCCATGAAACTGCGACCGAAGATCACGCCGTAAGACGGCGACAAAACCCAGACACAAAGCCACGCCAACACACTGGGACCCCACATAGGCTGAAAGCGAAACTTGACCACTTTGCGTGCAAGCCCTGTCGAAAAACGGAACGATAGCCCACATCAGCGCCGTGAAGCTCATCATTGCAATCGCTGCGCGCTCTTTGGGTAAAGGCTTTCGTCCCTCGCCCTGCCAGCCAAGCCATAGAGCTGCGACCACAACGATAACGACAGCGATGATCTGCTTAAGATTGAGCGCTTCTCCGAAACTAATCCACCCGGCCGCGGCCGCAAGTGCCGGCGAAAGTGAAAGTAGCGGAATCACCAACGTAAATGCTGCGCGCTGAACGGCCAAAATGAAAAGCACATTGGCGACGGAATTGGCCAGGATGCTGAGACCCGCGAACAAAAACCACTTTGAGTCTTGCTCGAGAATCGCAGCGAACCCTCCAAATGGTAGACAAAGCAAAGCTTGCGTCACCATGATTGCGACGACGGCTGGAATCGCGGGAAGAGTTTTTCCCACTTGGCGCCTTGAAAAATCAAAAAGAGTCCAGCCGACGGCTGAACCCAATGCGAGAAGTAGCACTTAGAACTTTGCGAGCAGCGAAACTGTCGTTGTCGTATCGCCTCGGATTTTTCCTGCGGGAGGAAGATTCACATGCTCATACTTCCACGCAATTTTGCTGGAGAGCATGCTCGAGATCGCTGCCGAAAGCGCCGTTTCCGTCACAAGACGCCAGTCTTCGCCATTTTTGAAGTTCGGCTGGTACTTGGTTTCATGCGAAATGTCTGATGTCGCACCGATTTTGATTTTGTAGATCACGCCAACAAGTCCCGACATAAAGGCCAGTTCAGTTTGATCCGTACGATCTTCATGCGTGTAACCAAGCGCTGCTTCTGTTCGGAAGGTTTGAAGATCGGATCTAACCCAAACGTAACCAAGACCGCCCGAAGTAATCAGACGATTGTCGACGCCAGCAAAGCCGTTTTTTAAGTACGTGTGCTCGGCGAAGATATCGAGCTGCTCTGAAAGGCTTCGACCGCCACGACCGGCAACTTCAAACTGCTCTTGTGTCAAAATCTCTTGGCTCACTGTTGTGAGATACTTGCTTTTTAAATTCACAAGCCATGGTGACGGACGGTACGTCACGTCGAACGCAAGACCTGTCGTTTGGTTTTTGGTATTTCCATTGGTGATGAGCGAACTCACCTCAGCTGTTCCTTCAAATTCGGCCGGTGCCGCAACAGGTGCAGCGGTCGTGGCGACATCTTGAGCAAAAGCCACTGGAGCCAAAAAAGTGAGCGCTGCTAAAAGCGCAACGGAAGAAAAACCGAACTTTTTAAGTGCAACTAACATCTGTGAAATCTCCTGATGAAATAATTTGAAACGAATTGAATTCGGCCTAGGCCTTTTTTTCTTCTGGTTTATCGGCGAGCAACTTTTTCGAAAGAAGGAAAATCACGAAAGCGACGATGATGAAGTCCACGAAGGCCGCGATGATTGGTCCAAATCCAAATTTCGTTTCGCCGACTGTGACTGCCAGATTTCGCCAGTCGCCACCGGGTATGAGTAACCCGATAAATGGCATCAAAAGTTCCTTCACAATGGCATCGACAAGGGCGTTCAGTTTTCCGCCGACGATGACAGCAATCGCCAAACCGATAACGCCGTACTGTTTCATGAAAGCTATAAATTCTTTCGCCACCGAGAGTCTCCTTGGGGTCAAATGTCTGGTTGTTTTGCGAGTCAAATTTGGAAGTCCCCGGTCTACAGAACTAACCAGACGTCGACAACACCAATGCACGCTCAAAGACTCGCCGCATCAGTGCTGGGGATTTTGACCGGGCGGTCGAGACTTCTTTGGCGCGAACCCCCTCTTCGAATATCGTAAAAACTAATGGGTCTGTTTCCCTATACTGTTAAAAACCATTTTCAGTTTGGTTACCGCGACCCTTTAACGCTCGAAACGCGCTGGTTCGATCGCCGACGAAGCGATGACGAAGAGTTCGTGGCGCAGTATGGCCGTGCTTCTGAACGAGTGTCCTCATGGCGAGAGGCGAACATACGGGCTGCGACAAGAATCATCGCTCAAGCGACCGATGACGGTCTGAAACCTGTGATCTGCTACAGCGGCGGGCTCGACAGCGAAGTAACTCTTGTCGCAATGGTCGAAGCACTGCTGAAACTTCCGACAGCCCAGCGAATTCCGATCGCAGTCGCAACACTTGCCGATTCGAAGGGTCTTAACGCTCACGACGTCGAGTACGTTGAAAAGTTTCGTCGAGCCCACGAGGCCCAGTGGCAAAGTGCCGGTCTTTCAATTTCATTTGAAAGTTATCCGGTCGATATTGAGGCGTTTCTAACGAGCGAAAAACTTCCACTGATCTTTGAAGAAACTCAGATGCTGAGTCCCATTCTAAATTCGCACATTCTGCTTTTTGAAAAGATCTTCGAGCGGTTCCCGAAAGCGCTTCCGATTCTTGGGCAAGGCGAACTTTATTTGAGTCGCGAAAGTTCTGGGGCGTCTGTTTCTGCCGCTGGTTCTGGCAGCGACTATGTCCCCGCCTCATGGTCTGTCGTTGAAACGGAAACCTCTGTGGTCTCTATCGCTATTTTTTAGGGCGAGGTCGGCCAGCGATACCGGGTTTTTTTCAATACCTTCCAGAGCAGTTTGAATCTCAGCTTCGAACAAATCCAGTACTTCATGAGCTGATCTCAAATTTGAGATTTGGAAAACAAGGGACGCGCACATCAAAAGCCGAAATCATCGCGATTGACTACCCCGAACTCGAAGCTCGTCCCAAGTTCACGGGCTTTGAAAAAATCGAACCTCTGCACGACGAAATTCGCGAGCGGTACGGTCGCAAACACCCTGCACTCGAATCAAAATGGTCGATGGGTGTTTTTGATCTCATGCAAAGCTTGCGGCCGCGAATGCAAGGATCCGTGCATTCCGGCGATTGGCGCTTTGGTTGGGGGCAAACCAATGACGTGGCTTCAAGCCGAGGCAGCGCCGACGACTTCTTCGCAACGGAATGGACGCTGGACCCACGCGAAACTCCCTATCCAGCAAGTGTAGCGAATTTTGCTACCGCCCTTCGTGAGCTCGCTTCCGACGACTCCGCGGAGGACGCCGCGGAGGACGCCGCGAATGGCGCCCCGAATGACGCTTTCATTCTTCACGATGGAAGTCTTGTCGCGCGAGTCTTCGCAGCAGCATTAAACCGAACGCCCGAAGCCGATGTCGACATCGACACCTTCACAGAAAATTTGAACGCTAGCGACATCTCACGGTGGCGACTCACGCACGGCGCGCTCGACAGCGATAGCTTAGTACTTCTGATGTGGGCGGAACGATGGAACAAGTCTGAATCTGCGACTAAGTCTCAGCGCTCTTCACTTTTGATTCCGCGTCTGCAAACCAGATTCGTAAATGCCGAGTACGACCGTTCGCTCGAAGCGACACTTACAAAACCACGCTTTGTCTGGGTCGAAAACGAACGGATGGCGCTGATGACCAACACTCTAGCCGCAATCAGTACTGCGTCTGACAATGCCTTCTCTTCAAAGTTCCAACAACCTTGGGCGTCGTCGAAGCTAACGTCTTTGATCATTGACGCCATCCGAAATTCCGGCTGGCTTGAGTCCGACGAGCCCGGCCCCGCTGCCACACGCGTGGTGGATGAGTTTCTCGAGACGGTCCTTCGCGAGCTCGGCGAAACATCCGAAATGAAATCTCGCGCGCGCGTACGAGAGGTTCAGTTCTCGAAACTTCGATCCAAGGTTGAGACGCTACTAAAGCAATGCCATCTTGAGGCTCCGCGGTACTTTACATCCCCACGAACTCTCGACAGAGGACATTCGGGAATTTCAAATCAGCCGCTTCTGGTTCGTTTGTCCGACCTCGCTTTCCACGGAAAAAGTCTGAAAGCCGTCGAAGATTCGGTGTGGCTCGACCACGCGCGAGTTGCGGACCCAGACATCTCATTGCCTTCAAATCTATTTTTCAATCAAACGACTGAGGGTTTTCGACGCCTCGACAAAAATTTGAGGTCAAGTTTCGCGCGCACTCATCGCGGTGAAGATGTCGCGTGGGCGCATCTTTGTGTTCAATCGCTTCCACCTTTCGGTCGTCTAAGAATTCGCGGCGTGACCGTGAGGCCGGATCTTTTGCGCAAAGGGCACGCGACCGAGTTGATTCGTTCACTGACGGAAGCTTGCAAGACGCTTGGACCCGACGGTTTTTCTGGAATCGATGTGTTTGCTGCTCCCAATGTCGCAACGGCATTTCTTCGCGCTGGGTTTGTTGAGGACGTGAAACGCGTCACCAGAAAAGAAGAAACCGTCGACAAAGCCTCGGGGCAGCTGGTCGCGACCGAATGCGATCTGACTCCGCTCAGCTTGGAGTTCGAATCATGAGTCAGAAATTTCCATGGCTCGATTCCGAATTCGCTCGGGCCCGGTGGATGTACTGCCTAGGAATCATTTATCTCACCGTCGGATACCTTGCGACCAACGAGCTTGCGGCCCTAAATCCGTGGGGACGCCCCGCACTTCCGATCGCTACCGAATTCGACAAAGCACTTCCGTTCACGGCGTGGATGGTCGTCTTCTACATCACGTACTACCCGCTGCTTGGAGTGCCGCTTCTTTTGGCGCCACATCCCGTGTCGATGGCTCGATTGACCCTGGCGCAAGTCGCGACGCAGTCGATGGCTTTTGTGATATTCATTTTATTTCCAACACCGATCGATCGACCCGTCGCAGTCCCGGTCGAGGGCGTCTTTCATACGATTTTGGATGTTTTGTTCCGTGCGGATCACCCCTACAATACTTTTCCCAGCATGCACGTCGGGCAGTCAGTTCTTGTGACTTTATTCTTCTTAAAATACTCGGCGCGCTGGCCATTTGATTCTGTTTTTGCGAGACGCGATCATCCCGATATCAGCAGAAACCGCTTCGCATTCTGGGCGGTCGCAATCTTCGCAGTTCTCTCGATCATGATCACCGTGAGCGCCGTGCTCATCAAGCAGCACTACATCGCCGACGCCATGTCCGGCGCCCTTATCGCATGGGCCATGGCCTGGGTCTTTTT